>Ga0310696_10001355_pt1 | contig 35666 bp, 35 predicted proteins | sample AusTroGonzalo_MG_4_FD_203885 | JGI IMG/M metagenome (GOLD analysis project Ga0310696, IMG submission 203885) | Bovine rumen microbial communities from tropical cattle in Woodstock, Queensland, Australia - Gonzalo_02 (v2) (version 2) | ecosystem: Host-associated > Mammals > Digestive system >... | reverse complement strand
CCATTCAACCGTGGTGTAGACGGCGGTGCTGGCAACCCCGTGGTAGAAGGCGACACCATGACCTCATACGTTTGGAAAGATGTGCTCACCAAACCGACACTCTCCAACATCATTGAGAACTTTGCACAGGTGATAAGCACAGAAGACAAGAAAACTCACAAGGTGAAAGAGAAAGTTATCTGGCCACGTTATCATCAACTGGATGCCGTCAGGTCATTGCTCTATGTTACCAAGATTTCACCCATAGGAAGGCGATTCCTCATTCAGCACAGTGCAGGAAGCGGTAAGTCCAACTCCATTACTTGGCTGGCATATCAGCTTGTGACGTTGCTACAGGAAAATCAGCAACCATTCTTTGACAGTATCATCGTTGTGACCGACCGTATAAACCTCGACAAGCAGATACGCGACAATATCAATGCTTTCCAGCGATTGAGCAACCTTGTAGGATGGGCAGATAATTCTGCCTCGTTGCGTGAACTGTTGCAGGGTGGCAAGAAGATAATCATTTCTACCATCTTCAAGTTCTCTTTTATTCTTGATGAGATTGGAAATTCATTAAAGGATAGACGCTTTGCCATTATTATAGACGAAGCCCACAGCAGTCAGAACGGTTCGCTTTCGGCAAACTTAGCAACAGGCATTTCTGGTAATGCAGCTCCCGTAATACCACTGCACACAGGATATATAAGCGATGATGACAGCTACCCTATGATGGCAGCCGATGACGGGGGCATTACTTATGATGAGCCGGAAGATATAGAAGACAAGATCCACAGAATCCTGAAGGGAAGGAAGATGGCAAAGAATGCCAACTACTATGCCTTTACCGCAACGCCTAAGAACAAGACGCTGGAAATGTTTGGTGACAGGATTGAACGTATTGGCGACGAACCTCTCTATATTCCTTTCCATGAGTACACAATGAAGCAAGCTATCGAGGAAGGCTTTATTCTTGATGTACTGAAATACTATACACCTTACAGTTCTTATTACCGAGTATTGAAGGCCATTGAAGATGACCCTGAGTATGACAAGAAGAAGGCTTTGGGAAAGATTCGCGCCTATGTTGAACGTCAGCCTGAGACCATCGAGAAGAAGGCAGAAATCATCGTTGAGCATTTCTGTAAGAAGGTTTACATGAAGATAGGCGGTCATGCCAGGGCTATGGTCATTACCTCCAGCATAGAGCGTGCCATTGAATTCTACAAGACCATCACACGGATGCTTGAAGAGCGGAACTGCCCTTACAAGGCAATCGTGGCATTCACAGATAAAGTGATAGACGGGAAGGTTGTAACAGAATCGGAACTCAATGGCTTCCCCTCTGCCGAGATTGAACAGCGTATCGAGCAGGAGCCTTATCGGTTCCTGATAGTGGCAGACAAGTTCCAGACGGGTTATGACCAGCCATTACTGCACACCATGTATGTGGACAAGCAGATAAGTGACCTGAAAGCCGTGCAGACCTTGTCACGCCTGAACCGTTGCCATCCGAAGAAACAAGACACCTTTGTGCTTGACTTTGCCAATGACCCAGAGATGATTCGACAGTCATTCCAGCGATACTACAAAACAACGATTCTTGCTGGAGAGTCGGACATTAACAAACTCAATGACCTGACGGAAACCATCGAAGGGTATAACTTCTATACACAGCAGGATGTTGACAGCGTGGCTGAGTTGAAGTTGATGGGTACAGACGAACACCGCCCAAAGATAGACGCCATTATTGATGCTGACGTGAAGCGGTTTAAGGAAGAACTGGACGAGGACGAACAGATTAAGTGCAAGAGTGCCATCAAGAACTTCTGCCGCTGCTACCCGTATTTCTCCAGCATCATGCCGTTTGAGAGTCCTGAGTGGGAAAAGCAATATATCTTCTATGCCTTATTAGTCAAGAAATTGCCAAAACTGAAGATTGATGACAACACCCAAGGGCTTCTTGATGACATAGACTTCGACAAGTACCGTATCGTCAAGGAAGAAGAGCGAGCTATTGTCTTGGAAAACGAAAACACCTCAGTCAATCCAATCCCAGTCGGAACTGGTGGCGGCAAACCTGAACCAGAAATGGAAGCACTCTCCAATATAGTCAAGGATTTCAATGATACCTATGGCAACATAGAATGGAAGAATCGCGACGAGGTGCAGCGTCAGATAGAAGAATTGCCAGCACGTATCGCTACCAGCGTTGATTTCGTAAATGCGGTACGCAATGGGGACAGGCAGGTGGCACAGATAACCTTCAATGATGACATCATCAACATTGTTGCCGGGATGCTTGAAGAAAAGACGGAGTTCGTGCAAACATACTTTGCCAACCAAGACTTCCAGAACTTTGTGAATGCAAGGGTATTTCAGGCAGCTGTGAGTCAGTTGTCCAATATGCATCCTTGAGACATATTATTATCAATTGTTAATAAAAAAGAATAGTCAAAACATGGCAAAATATATTGATTTAGAAAACGCAACCAAGGAGCAACTTGTTGAATATCTTATTGATTATTGGCACATCACGTCTTTAAAATTTGAAGGAGATTTTGTGCCGAGTAAATCAACCGAATCTACCGTAAGTGGTGCTTTCACAAATATTAAATCATTTGACACTCATCGTACTATATCATATTATCCACCTATGATAAAAGGGAAACAGGATGTTCTATTTTTTGTTCCCAAAAATAAGTCTTTAAAGTCAGGTCATTATGCTTTTGAATGCGAATTAGCTGCAGATAGCATAAGGAAAAAGACTTGCCCCATGTGAATACTAAGGATTATTTATGTATATTTTTGGCTGAAACGAAAGTTTTTTGTACCTTTGCAGCCGTTACTATTAAACCCGAAAATGAAAGACCTGCGTATTCTATTATTGTCTGGGGCGCTGACGTTACTGTTGTCCGCCCCTGCGTCAGCACAAAACGGCCCCACAATGGGCTGGAGTTCCTGGAACACTTACGGAGTGAACATTAACGAGAGTCTCATCAAGCGACAGGCCGATGCTATGGTGTCGAAGGGCCTGAAGGACGTAGGCTTCGACCACATCAACATCGACGACGGCTTCTTCGGTGGCCGTGACACCGAGACGGGCGAGCTGCTCATCCACAAGACGCGCTTCCCTAATGGTCTGAAGCCGGTGGCCGAATACATCCATTCGAAGGGTCTGAAGGCTGGCATCTACAGCGATGCGGGAGCCAATACCTGTGGCAACTACTACAACGGCGACACGCAGAGCGTGAACGTGGGATTCTACAACTACGATGACCACGATGCTGAATTCTACTTCAACGAGTGCGGCTTCGACTTCGTCAAGGTGGATTTCTGTGGTGGTGATGCCCCGCAGAACTCTCAGCGCCTGGCCCTCGACCCGCAGGAGCGCTATACCGCCATCAGCGAGGCCATCAAAAGAACGGGACGTACCGATGTGCGCATGAACGTCTGCCGATGGAACTATCCTGGCACATGGGTGCACGACGTGGCCTTCTCCTGGCGCACCACGCACGACATCAACAACTCGTGGGGCTCGGTGAAGGGCATCCTGTCCGAGAACCTCTACATGAGTGCCTACTGCTACGACGGCCACTATAACGACATGGACATGCTCGAGGTGGGCCGCTCGATGACCACCGAGGAGGACAAGACCCACTTTGGCATGTGGTGCATCATGGCTTCGCCGCTGCTCATCGGCTGCGACATGACCAACATCAAGGGCACTACGCTCAAAATGCTGAAGAACCAGGAACTCATCGCCCTGAACCAGGACACGCTCTGTCTGCAGGCCTACATCGCCAAACTCTCCAACGAGTGCTACATCATGGTGAAGGACATTGAAACGCTGGGCGGCAAGAAACGCGCCTTCGCCGTCTACAACAGCACCGACGACTCCAAGACTGTGCAAGTCGATTTCGTCGACTTGGACCTCGCCGGTAAGGTCACCCTGCGTGACGTCTTCCTGAAGAAAGACCTGGGCGAGTTTGAGGGACAGTACGAGGTGACGGTTCCTGCCCACGGTACCCGCATCTATGTAGCCGAGGCCGAGCAACGACTGGAGCGCACCCGCTATGAGGCAGAGACGGCCTACATCAGCGACTATCAGGAACTGAAGAACAACCAGACGGAAAAGACCGGCATCTATGAGTATGCCTCCTTCTGCTCGGCAGGACTCAAGGCCGGCTGGCTGGGATATAGCGAGCAGAACGACCTGCAGTGGCGCGATGTCTACAGCACGACGGGGGGCGAGTACGAGCTTACTATTGGCTACATCTGTGGTGAGAGCCGCAGCATCACCGTCAGCGTGAACGGACAGAAGGTGAAGACCATCAGCGTGAACTCCGGCGGATGGCAAAAGGTGGCCACCCGTACCCTCAACATTCAGTTGGAGAAGGGCCGCAACGTGATTCGTCTCTCGAACCCCAGCAACTGGATGCCCGACATCGACTATATCCAGTTGAAGTGTCTGGCTCCTACGGCCATCAATGCCCCCGCCTCTGTTTCCAACACCTCTGGCCAGGCCTACGACCTGCAAGGACGGAAGGTCAATGCCGACGATGTGCACCACGACGTGATGATTGTTGACGGCAGAAAGATTATGAAGAAATAGTATAAATCCTAAAATCTCAAATCTCAATTCTCAAATCTCAAATCTCAAATCTCAATTCTCAAATCTCAAATCCCAATGAAGAACTACCAATTCCTTACCGTCCTGCTGCTTCTGGTGGGACTGCTGCCCGTACAGGCAGCCAAAGTGAAAACCGTAGAGGACGGCGGCTCCGGCCCCTACAAGGCTGTGATGAAAGAAGAACCGTCGTTGGCCGAGCACACCCTGTTCGTGCCGAAGAACCTGAAGCCTTTCGGCCCTCAGAAGAAACTGCCCGTGCTCGTATGGGGTAACGGCGCCTGTGCCAACTCACCTTGGGAGCACAAGAACTTCCTCAACGAGATAGCCTCCTACGGATATATCGTGCTGGCCACGGGCATCATGCCCGAGAACGACGACCCCTATCGTGGCCCGATGTCACGCTCGGAGCAGCAGATAGAGAGCATCGACTGGATCATCAGTCAGAACAGCGACCCGAAGTCACCTTATTATAATAAGATAGATGTGGAGAAAATTTGCCTCTCGGGCATGTCGTGTGGCGGTCTGCAGACACTCTTCAACTGTGCCGACAAACGTGTCGCCTCGCTGATGATTTGCAACAGCGGACTCTTCAAGCAGGAGAACGCCGGTAGTGCCGTGCCTAACATGCCTATGCCTAAGAAGGACAAGCTGAAGGAGATTCACACGCCCATTATCTACATCCTCGGCGGCAAGGAGGACATCGCCTACGAGAACGGCATGGACGACTTCCACCGCATTAAGCACGTGCCCGCATACGCTGCCAACCTTCCTGTAGGTCACGGCGGCACCTACCGTCAGACGCACGGCGGAGAGTTCTCCGTCGCCGCACGGGCCTGGCTCGACTGGCAGCTGAAGGGCGACACCGCCGCTGCCCGTTATTTCCAGGGTGACACCCCCCGCCTGACACAGCGCGAGGGCTGGACGCTGGAGCTGAACGAAGCAGCCCGCAAGTCGTGGGTACGTAATCCCATCGTGCAGACCATCTACAGTACCGACCCAGCTCCCATGGTTCATGGCGACCGCATCTACGTCTATACTGGACATGATGAGGCTGGGGCCGACTTCTTCTGGATGTACGACTGGCACGTCTACAGCAGCGCCGACATGGTGAACTGGACGGACCACGGCACGCCGCTCAGCCTCGGCTCCTTCACCTGGGCCGATGACCGTGCATGGGCTCCGCAGTGTGTGGAGCGCGACGGGAAGTTTTACTTCTATGTCCCCGCCCACTCCAACCTCTCGGGTGGCATGGCCATCGGAGTGGCCGTCGGCGACTCGCCCGCCGGTCCGTTCCGCGATGCCCTCGGTAAGCCGTTGTTCGACAATGGCAGCTGGGACAATATCGACCCTACGGCAATGATCGATGACGACGGGCAGGCCTGGCTCTTCTGGGGCAATCCTAACATTTACTACGCCCGCCTGAACCGCGACATGATTTCCTTCGACGGCGAGCCGAAGGTGGTGAACCAGACCGAGGAGGGCTTCGGCTCACCGTCGCCGCGTGAGCGCAAAAGGGACGTGAAATATAAGGATACCTACACCGAGGGACCGTGGATTATGAAGGCTCCCAACTACTCAACTCCTCAGTACTATCTCCTCTATGCTGCCGGTGGCATCCCCGAGCACATCGCCTACTCCAGCGCTCCGTCGCCCGAAGGCCCTTGGACTTATCGTGGAGAGATTATGCCGCAGGAAAACACAGGCTCGTTCACCAACCACTGCGGTGTGGCTACCCTGAAGGGTCACAACTATTTCTTCTACCATACTGGCAAACTGCCCGGCGGCGGTGGCTTCGGACGTAGCGTGGCCGTGGAGGAGTTCAACTACAATGCCGACGGCTCGTTCCCCATCATCCATCATACCGAAGAGGGCGTGAAGCCCATCGGTACCCTCGATCCCTACACTCGTCAGGAGGCAGAGACGATGGCCTGGGCTGAAGGTGTTCACACAGAACAATTCTCAACTCTCAATTCTCAATTCTCAAATCCACTCACCGTCTATGTCAGCGACATCAATAATGGCGACTATATCCTTGTGCGCGAGGTGGACTTCGGGAACACTGCCCCAAGCAACTTCACAGCCTCGGCAGCATCAGCCTTGCAGGGCGGTCTTATAGAAGTAAGGCTTGACAGTCCCATCGCCTCTCCCATCGCCACCCTTGTCGTTCCTTGCACCGGCGGATGGGAGCAATGGAAAACCGTCACCACCAGTGTGTTGGCAGTGACGGGTAAACATGATGTCTACTTCACCTTTGCGGGAAACAAGGGCGCGAAGCTCTTCAACCTCGACTGGTGGCAGTTCAATAAATAAGGTACTGCAATTTGAGTTTACAAATATTTACTTTTAACAACGAATTAGACGAATTACACGAATTGGCACAAATTATTTCTAATTATACGAATTTTACTCTGGCGCAGCAATCCGTGAAATTTTAAAAAACAATTCGTGTCCATTCGTGTAATTCGTCTTAATTCGTTGTCGTTATAATAATCTGTTTAATTCGTTGTTAAAAGAAATCACAGTTCCTTAGTCGCTCCTATTCCGTTGCGCTCCAACTGTTTCTGCTTCGGGTGACCGCCGTACTTCAGTGAGCCGACGCCATTGACGGCACCCTTGATGCGTTCGGAGGCGAAGCAGGTGATGCTTCCCACGCCGTTCACTTCGGCTTTCGCGTCTTCGGCCTTCAGCTCTCCGGCATCGATGTTGCCCACGCCGTCGCACTCTAGCGATACTCTCTTCGCCTCGCCCTTCAGCTCAACATTGCCCACGCCGCTGCTCTCCACGGTCAACGTCTCAGCGGTAAGCCCCTTAATGTTGAGGTTACTTACGCCCTCGCTGTTAATATGCAGCGAGGGCGTTTTCAGGCTGTCGATGGTGATGCTGCCCACGCCCTCGCTGTCTATCTTGAGCAGGGTAGGGGTGCAGACCACGATGGCCACGTCCTTCGATTCGATGCTCTTGTTCAGGTTCTCGGCGAAGCCCAGCTTCAGCTCGTCGCCCTCCACCTTGAACTTGAAGAGGTCCACGTAGTTTTCGGGGCATTTCATCACTACACGGTAGTCGCCTTCTGCGCTCTGCACGAACTTCACCCTTGCCACCAAGTCAATGCTCGCCTTGCTAAAAGCCTCCATCTTGTATTCGTTCTTCACAACGTTGTCGCTGGGCTCCAGCTTGTGTAAATCACTCAGGTTCATTCTCACACACGATGTGCAGCACACCAGCACTGCGACCATCATCATTACAATCTGTCTTTTCATCGTTATTAACTTTTTAGGGTTCTTCCTGTCCGTTAGACGTAACTCAGAGCCAAAAAGTTTCACTTTTCACTATTTTTGCAAAAAAAGAAGAACGTTTTTGCTAAACTATATCTCTACTCATTCTGCACAAGAATTAAATTGCACTGTCTCTGACCTAAGCCAAACTTGGTAAGATAGGCTTTTCTTTTGTTACTTGCAATTTTTTGGTACTTTTCTTTGTTGGTTAACAAAATATTCGTAATTTTGCAGTCGACAAAGCCAATCGGACGGGTGGAGTCAAAGACATAAATGGAAAACCGGAGGCCGACGATACCGTTCGTAGGACAGGCTGAATGGAAAGGATTTAACGAACGTTACCGTTCTGCGATTTCTATCTTCGCAACTTAGAACCATACACAGAGGTAATCAATGACCAAAAATACAAAGGTGAAAAGTACATTACCGCGAACAAATTCATTTGTATTGTTCGGACGCGCATTCAAGAATGCTAAGAGCGACTTTTGGGTGAGTATCCAAGTTTTGTTTTGGATTACTATAGCCCTTACTATCATTTTCTATTTTGTAGAGCATACTGCGCAACCGGAGGAATACCAAAACCCGTGGGATGCTTTCGTCTGGGCCATTACCCGCTACATCGGTGACCCAGGCCATTTTGCCGGCAAAGGACCTGTCACCTTGACAGGCCGATACATCGATACCTTTATCGGCATCTTGAAGATTCTCATCTTTGCCGTTCCTGCCGGTCTTGTGGCCAATGGTTTCAGGAAAGCGATGGACGATGATAAGCGCAAACGCCAGTTAACAGGTTTTAGTGAGAGAATGAGAAAAGCCTTCCGGCGTAAGCAGTGCCGCTATACCCGTTATAAGGTTGTCCCCCGCTATGTTTCCATTGTAGATATTGAAGCCACCCAACGAATGACAACGAAGGACATACTTGACACCATCGACTTCTGCCAGGATTTTCGCCTTCGTAATCTGGCAACGACCCAAAGCTTGAATGAACATCCTCAGGATCGACTTATAGTTGAGCATTTTCCGTTGGAAGGCCATACCTCATACGGATGTAAGATAGATCGTGGCTCGGATATTACAATTGTTTCCACCTCCAGCGTGTCGGAGGCTGGCATTGGGAACTTTTCCTATTATTTAGCACTATACGGTGGCTTTAATTATATCAGTAAGGAGTTTGAGCAACAGCCTGACGAACCTCGCAGCTACTATCTGGTAGGTGACGAACATGCAGAACCTCAGTTGGAGGATTTCTTGAAAGATTTGAGGGCATTGACTCGTGGCGAAAACAAATGGGCGATAATGATGCTCTCTGCCAGTGGTGCTGAAGAGCCGCAGCATCCCACACAGTTCCATTTCGTGCACCGGGTTCAGAAGAAGCTGGAGATGCAGCCTACTACAACCATACAAGAAGAAAAGTTCAATCAAATGTATCAGGCTCTCAGCCAAATGCTCGAAGAGGAATACCAGCTGAAGTCTGACCTTGATGAGCTGTACCTGCCTGTTGGCAAGAAGAATATTGCCATGCAAATAGGTGGTGGCAAGGAGTGCAACGCTTTTACTCTTCGCATCGCCTTCAGCGTTACAGAGTGGGATGACCGCTATATCGCCATTGTTCGCAGAATGGCCGAAATCATCAATCTTCAGATAGGTACTTGTAAGCCTATTGAGGAAGACAAAGCATGGAAAGAAGCAGGCATGGGATTTTGAAATTAAGTATTAATATGCATATCTTTATGAAAACAATCAAATTCTTTGGCGCAGTTTTTATGGCAATCGCGTTAGCCAGCTGCGGTGGTAATCAACAGAGTAATGGTAACGGGCTTACAGAAGGTGCCTCGGGCGACATGGAAGCCTACGAGAACAGCGACGTGAACGCCGTGGAGCAAGCACGTCCCACGATTATGGTCATTCCCGGCGACCAGACCTTGCAGAACTTCAGGTGCCTGACGACGCAGAAGGCCAACGGACGTGAGTACATCCTGCGCGACTACAAGAACTATCTGTTGAAGGACGACCGTGCCAAGCGCATTATCTCGACCATTCAGAATGAGTTTAATGCACAGAACTATCCGCTTAGCGACTTTGAACAGGCGCTGAAACAACTCGATACCCAGGAGGCTGTTGATATGGCCGATGGCTTTGAGAAGGATGCCAAGACTCAACTTCTTACGGTTGCACAGCCCGACATCATCCTGGAACTGAGTTACGACACCAGCCGCGACAAGATGTCGCTCACCAGTCACAACTACAACAACCGTGGCGAAAAGAACATCAGCTTCACGCTCAACGCACTTGATGCCTATACCAACAAGGTGGTGGCTACGATGACGGCCAGCAACATCAAGGGCGAGTCAACGACTGAGGCAATCCAAGCCAGCATCAAGGAGCAGATGCCGAAGTTCCAGCAGGACATTACCAAGTACTTCAGCGACATCCTGACCCGTGGACGTGACATCACCGTGCGCATTGCTGTGGAGAAGGGTTGCAACGTAAACCTCTCTGACGAGAGCATCGAAGGCGACACATACGCTGATTGGATTATGGACTATATCAAGACCCACACCGTGAAGGGGGCTTACAAGATGCAACGCAATACCGACAAGGAACTCTACTTCGTGAACTGCCGCATCAAACTGCTCAACGAGGACGGCACCCAGTATGGTGTCTATGACTGGACACGCGACCTGCAGAAGAATCTGCGTAAGAACCTCGGCTTGAAATGTACTAATAAGGCACAGGGCTTGGGCGAAGTACTCATCAGCGTACAGGGAATCAAGTAATATTTCTTCTAACAACGAATTTGACGAATTAAACGAATTGTTACAATCATGAAGTGTATATATAATATAATAGGTATAGCACTGATGGCAGTTGCCATCATGTCCTGTGGTGGGCAGACTCAAACCAAGAGTGAGGGGAAGAAGTTCGCCCCGAAAGAGCGCACGTCGTCGTTGACCGACTCAGAACGTAAGGCTGCCATTGCCCAGAAGAAGGCAGAACTGCTGGGTGGTCTGAACCTCGACACGCTGCTCTATAGTCACGGTGTGAAGTTCAGTATCGTGCAGCCGAAGGTGCAGGGTGAGGACATCACGCAGGATATTGCTGAACGCATTTCCATGAAACTGCTTCAGATGGCTTGTCAGAATGGTATCAGCGGTTTGGGTGAGAATCCGAGTTTCGTCTTCGGTACGGAGATTGCCCAGACGGGGCGTGCTGCTACAGGTACTGCTCCGCAGAAGATGACTGTGCAGTATCAGCTCACCTTCAAGGTGATGAACACTGTTACTGGCGATGTCTATGCCACAGCCACCCAGGACGTGATGGGTGTTGGCAACTCGTTTGTGGAGGCCAATCAAAACTTCGTGAAGGAAATCAAGAATACGCCTGAGATCCAAAAAATGCTCCAGACAGCCAGCGAGCGTATCATCGACTGGTACGACAAAAATGTGCAGACGGTGAAAAACGAGATTGAGGCTGCTGCCGGCAAGGGGGATTTCGACTTGGCATTAGCACTTGCCTCCAGCGTGCCCCAGCAGGCAACGGCTGCCTTCCAATATGCTTCCAGCAAGATGGACGAGCTGACCAAGGGTCTTATGCACAAGAAAGCTGCCGACATGCTGGGCGAGATGACCGCCGCCGTTGCTTCCGCAGGTGATGATTTCGACCCGTCTATTGGCGCTTACTTCAAACTGATCCCTACCGATACCCCGGAACATGCCAAAGCACAGGAACTCTATAAGACTTATGCGCAAAAATGCAAAGAGCGTCGTGATGCCTTGGAGGCTAAGGCTGATCGTGACGAACAGGCTGCCCGCGAATTGGAGAGGTTCAAGATGATGCAAGACCACGAGACGGAGCTGGCTGAGATTGAGGCTGACAAGATTAAATCCAAGTATTCTTCATTGGCTTCTGCCAAGGCCGCTTCTGCCAAAGCCGCTGCCAGCCGCAAGAGTGGTGGAATCTTCGGCTCCATTGGTGATGCCATATCCGGCACCTTCGACCGCGTCTTCAAGGTCGCCGACGTAGCTGGTGCTCTTATTACCGATAAACTGGATCTCGGAGAATATTTAGAGAAGGAAGAGTTTGGAGATATTTAGCTAAAAGGAAAAATGATAATTATATAAGCAAATAGAGCAATGAAAAAAATATCAAGAAAGTTGTTTCCACTGAAACACCTAAGTAACTATTATTCTGTGGGGACATTATATAGTAACAAAACCATGTTCAAATATATGAACATGGAAGTTGCTTTGCTTAACTTTGAAAATGGAAGTATCCGCTTCGCTGAACCTAATACTTGGCGAGATAGTTTCGAAAGCAGGTTTTATACAGCTGACTATAATAACATAAAACACTGTCCTGCAACAGATACACCAAAACTATATGCTTGTTGCTTTACATATAAAAAGGTTAGCGAAGCGGCATGGAACACCTATAATTATAATCAGAAAGGTCTGGGTTCAAAGTGTGTTCAATTGGTAATTAATGTAGAAAAGTTTCGAAATGAACTAACAAGAGCTATAAATAGCTCTGATTGTATTTACGAAGGAAGAATAGATTATAGTTTTGGTGATAGTGTTATAAGCAAGTTGCATACAATAAAATCATGCTTCCATGACGAGATTCACAAAAAATTTGGATTTGAGCTCTTCTTGTCACTTATGTTATTAAAAAGAAGTTCTTTTTCTCACGAAGAAGAACTTAGAATCTTTATAAAGAAATACAACGATAACACTAAGAGCAATTCTTTTTATGATGTACCCATTGATTGGACAAAAGTGATAGACAGAATATATCTTGCAGAGGATTTCTCGGATATGGAAATAAAAATCTTTAAGAATATGTGTGCATCAAAAGGTATTGCCCCTGATATTATTTCAAAACAATCAATATATGGTAAATCCACAGAAAAGCATATAGTATTCTCGAAATAGAATCTGGAGAAATATAGACATGATGATTTAATAATTTGTAACACATTTAATATGAAAAGATTTTTATTTGTCATTTCTTGTTTATTTGCAGCATTTATTATAGTATTTGTATCTTGTGGCGATAATAGCGACGATAAAAAAATTATAGTGAAAGGTGCAGATGGTACTGAGTACGGGAGTTATCAGAGTGCTTGTAGAAATGAAGATTTCATGGCTGCTTATGAATACCTTGACGCTATGCAAGAGCGACTTGAAGAAAAGCAACGCGAGGAAGGCGATTTCTTTGGGAAAACTACTTACGAAAAGCAAATAGAAGCTAAAAAATATGAGGAGCAACTGGAAAAGGCCAAAACTTATGTGATGAAGCAAGAAATTCTCTTCCTTGCCGCGAAGAACACTGAAGAGAGCACCCAAAGAATATTGTTCCTGTTAAATGAAAACAAAGATAGCGCACAGGAACTGATACCCGTTCTGATTGATTTGGCTATAACCCAGAAGAACGATAAATTGCTTAAGGAAATTGCCAAACAATACGTGGAATTTTACTCTAATGATTTTGACAAGGTCTCCAAGAGACTTGCAGAACTCAACGATGATCAGTCAACAAACATCATTGTTGAAAAAGCACTTATGACCTACATCCCTCATTTATTAACAGTTGGACTTCATGGTTATCATGATGGCCGTGATGCTTTAGAAAGTATTAACAGGCATAATGCCGAATGTCGCAAGATTTTAGATATAGCAATAAATGCAGGGAATGATAATCTTGCTTTGAAGGCTCTTTCTTTTTTTGCCCAAGACATTATCTTATATGAAGGTGGAAGTGATGTTGAACGTCCTGATGGAACTTGGGCACGTAAAGCACCAAATGGTATGTGGATTGATGGTAATCATTCTTACGTTGCAAAATACACGAACGATTCAAAGAATGAAGCCCAAAAGAAATACCAAGAAGCCGTCCGCAACGGTGCTTTCAAATAGAAACGTATGACACGCTGTGACAAATACGAAACTTATGATAGAATAAACAAAACAAGTAATACCATGAATAAGTATGATTTTAAATTTTCGAAATCCTATATTACTCCTGAAGATACAGAAGTTATTTCTGCCTTCACAGTCAGAGTGCCCAATGATGCCATCATAGTGGGGACGGGACTTTCTCCCAGCACAGGAGATTTTATTCCAGGCGAAGAACGTCGATACACAAATTGGAACATAAAGAACGTCATATTGCCTACAGGTGTTGAAATGATTAACGACAATGCCTTTTGGTGCTGTTATGATTTGGATAATCTTTCCATAGCTAAGGACACCAACAGCTTCGACTGTATAGCCTCTGGCGGAGTAGAGATACTAAGCAAACTGCCACTTCTGGCTGTTGGTGACAACGCATTTGCTGGCTGTAGGAGCCTTAATGGAACTACCCTTAAGCTGAAGTGTGTAATCGGCGACAGTGCATTTGAGGACATCAAGATACAGAAAGTGGACGTTAGTATGTCCCCGAAGGTTGGCAAAGCAGCCTTCAAGAATTGCGGCATCGAGAATGTCACACTACCTGAAATAGAGACACTGTCTGACGAAATGTTCGCAAGCAATGAGTTCACGACACTCACTATCAGGCGATATGTCACGCACATTGGCAAACGCACTTTCCAAGACTGTAAGAATCTGAAACAACTAACAATCTACGATTTGCAGTCCATTGACGAAGAGGCGTTCTGCAGATGCACCTCGCTGAGCGAGATAGAGTATATGGACGAGCCGGGACAGCCTGACAAGATTGGCAAACGAGCCTTTGCCGGATGTGCCTCGCTCAAGGAGTTCTGCTTTTCTGACAACTTGAAGGAAATTAGCGAGGGCTGTTTCGAGGGAAGTGGCCTCACAAAGGTTGTACTTCCGCAAGGGCTGAAAAAAATCGGAGTGAAAGCATTTGCCAACTGCACAGGCTTGCAAGAGATAAACATACCCGAAGGGGTCGAGGAAATAGGCGACGAGGCATTCGCTGGCTGCACAGCACTACGCGTCATCACTTTCCCCAAGTCTCTCAAGCACATGGGGAAACATGTGCTGAAAAATGCTAAGCTAATCGAGGAAATAGATATTCCCGCATGCTGCGAGGCAATTGAAGAAGACGAGTTCAAGGACTTCAAAAACCTGAAGAAGTTGACGTTGCATGAAGGGCTGAAGAGAATAGGCAAGTATGCTTTCTTCAATGATGAGAAACTAACCTCACTTGTCCTGCCCACAACGCTCGAGGAGATAGGCATTTCAGCTTTCATTGGCTGCCCTCTTGAATTACTCGACTTCAATGGTCTTGCAAACGCCAAACTGATGGAGAACAGCTTCTCTGCCGCCAAGCGCCTTGTGGTGAAAGGACTGGGGAAAAAAACAGTAGATCATCTATTCTCCCGATGCGAAGACACCGAGGAAATCGTCTTGCCCGAGACTATTGAGACATTGGCAGAATTCACCTTCGACGGCTGCAAGAAACTAAATAAGGTAAACCACCTGCCACACCTGAAGAGAATATGTAGTTTCGCATTTGATGGGTGCACAGATATCAAGACACTCAACATAACTGCTGACGTGTCGTTCGAAAATAGCGCATTCGAAGGCACTGGGCTTGCATTACGTAAATGGATAAACAGTCACCCGGCTTTCGCAAAGCTCAGTGCCGAGCAGCAGAAGGCAGTCCTTGGCGAGTCTAACGCTCGTTCTAACTTGAGAAGCCTGCTAATACTGGCAATAGCGGCCAATATTTTCCTCTCGTTCTTTTTCTTTCCTCCTCTGGCCCTTGCATTTCTTCTGCTGACATTTGCCTATTTTACATTCAGGAGATTGAAGGCAAAATTTTTTGTTTTCGCATTGTGCCTCGCTGTAACCCTTTTGTCTGCTTGCGGCGAGAAGAAAATCACAGTGAAGGGTGCTGATGGCACTGAGTATGAGAGCTATCAGGAGTGTTGTGCTGCTCAAGACATTCAAGTTTCTCACCAGTTCTTGGTAAAGATGAAGAATGTTATTTCTAAAATGTCCGAAGAAGATTATGAAAGCAGAAAATATAAACGCTATGCACAAGTATGAAAACGCGCAGCCACCCTTCGGGGCATTATCGCACGATAGCGGATAATCATTTTATTTTTGAAATTGAAAACTAAAAACAACAAATTATTATGAGAAAAATGAATCTATTGGCACTAATGTGCATCGTTATTTGCCTTGTAGCATGTGATAATGTAAAAGTTAAAATGGCTTCTGATAATACAGATGAAATAACTGCCACAGGAGCAGACGGTAAAAATACAGCAGCTATAGAACAGCCTGTAGTAATGGAGACTTTGATGCAGCAAGGGAATTCATCGAAAAAATGAAAGCCATTCAAACTGATGCATACTCCAATAGTGATTTTCGTAAACATGACGCTTTGTCAAAATCTATTCGTGAAGCGGAAGAATATATCTTTTCTAGCGAATTGAATGCCTTGGCATCCATGAACGACAAGCAAGCCAACACACGAATTATTCTGATTTTAAATGAGATTAAAACTGAAGGTATTCCAGTGAATGAAGGGACTAACAATGTCGACCTTGATTTTTGGAAGTTTCAGGAGTGGTTTTCAAATTTTAATCTAAGATGTGACCGTATTTTAGATATTGCGATAGCATGTGGTAACAAGGATTTAGCGGAAAGGATATTGCGTTTGTTTCGCCAAGATGTAACATATAGGGAGGGTGAAGTTCACTACATCAACGACTCAAAAGATGCCGCCCAGAAGAAATACGATGAGGCAGTCCGTAGTGGCGCATTTAACTGAAACGAGCATTTCTATAATCTAAAAAAATAGTATTATGTCAATCATTGATTTCATTAAAGGCTTGATGGGTAAGACGACCTCTCAGGTCGCAGAGAAAAAGGAGACCGCTCCGAAGGAGCAGAAGCCAAGTGCACAACCAGAGACAAGCGAAAAGGCACCGGAGAAGCCTGCTTTTGTCGCAGCTGATGAAGCTTACAGTTATTCAGACAAGCTAACCATCGGCGACAAGATGTACAAGTTGTCGGGAGAGGTGCTGTCTGAAAGTACCGATGGCGGCAAGACATGGGAAATGGTAACCGAATTTCCTATGTATTACACCTTAGGCCTGACCACCGACGATAATGGCGAACTGGCCATTATAGGACAATACCATAATGAGAACATCCTTAAAGAATTGCGCGATTCCGCTATTCAGATTGCCGCAGCCTTTACTGGTGAAAAGGGTTATAACAAGGTGGCTGAGCTGCTTGAGAATATGAAGGAGTGGTCACGCCAACCGAGAGCATTCAAATATGTGGACGGTGAGCTTTATGTTGATTTTAAGAAAGGCTCTCTTTCCAACTTCGTTCATTTCCCGTCAGACAATAGGGAGATGACGCTTTGTGCTGATGCTCTTGAATTTGACGAGAAGATTAAGACAGAACTGAAAGCGATGGGTCAGAAGAAGGCTGAAACGGTGAAAGTCCTGATCCGTTATTATTTGCAAGGCCAGGAGGTGATGATTAGTCTTGACGGAAAACGCTGGTATTGCCACGAAGTCGATTTGCCAAAGGACTTCAGAGGTTTTGAATACTACAAAGGGATTTTGGTAGCTAAAGGCAAAGAAGATAAGAAATACTTCTATTACAGGCAAGAATGGAATCTCATTGACTTTGAGGCTGATTTGGAAATCTGTGAGGCCGACGTTGAGGATAAAGTCTATAAGATGCTGAATGGTAAAGAGAATACCTATTTATACGATAACGATCAAGAAGCAAAGACGAAGATGGTACATCTGCTGATAATGGCTGGTAAGAAGGGCTTCTTCAACGACGCTGCCTCAATATATTATATTGCCAATGACCATGTGCGTCACGATGTGTTCAATCATGGTGTTGAGATGGATGAGATATCAAATGTGAAAGAATTGTATGGTGAAGTATTTATATCTGGCGAAGTTAATAAAAAGATTATCACTCAAATATTTACATCTGGCAGTTGGAATAAGTGCGGTGCATTTAATAGTGATGACGACGAGGGTGAAGCCAACGTTTTTGAGGGGCCGTTCTGCTTCGAAACCTATATATTGGAGGATGACCCATTCTGGGAGTGCGTGGATTCACCGATAAAGGAGTATCAAATGGATGCGAAAAAAAAGGAATCTTTCAAGGCTCGTAAAATGATAGTTAAAGTTCCAAAACAGTCTCGTTACCATATCCTTTATTTAGACAAGAATGGTTCATGGAAACTACATTCCGATTTGAGAATTGATTATCAACGCCTTTATAATACGGGAGAGCCAGAACCGATATGGGACAAGAAGCATACGGAAATCCTTTACTACGTTTACTATCCAATGACTTTTTATAATCTAAATGGTACTAAAGGCCACCAGTGGACAAGGAAGAAGAAGGGCCTCTTCACCAAGCATATTGAGTATGAATGGGACGATGTCAATCCCGTAGATCGTGAGATGATGAATAAAGTGAAGGTGAAATAACAAAAACGTATTCTTTTTAACAATGAATATACAGCTTCTCCGGCAACTCTATGCCATCCATAGCCCTACGGGATATGAATGGCCGATGATACAGTTTGTCAGGGAATATGTCAGTAAGTATATTCCTGAAGCAGTCGTCCATTTTGACAAACTTGGAAATCTGTATATAACAAAAGGAGAGGCGGGCGTAGGCTATCCTACGCTCGCCTGTCATCTGGATCAGGTGCAGACGTTGCACAGTGAGGACTTCGAGGTGAAAGAAGAGGGTGGAATGCTCTACGGCTGGAGTGAACAAAACCAGCGGCGCGAGGGATTGGGCGCTGATGACAAGAATGGTATCTACATCTGTCTGCGTTGCTTGGAGGTGTGTCCTCGACTGAAGGTGTTCATGGCCGTAGGCGAGGAAAAGGGCTGCATCGGCAGCAACAGAGCTGATATGTCATTCTTCAGCGACAGCCTCTATGTGTTGGAACCGGATTGCAAGGGAGGTACTGAGATTCATACTAATCTGCGTGGCATCCCCTGTGCCAGCAAAGAATTTGAAGAAGCCTTACAAGCCGAGGTGAATGGCTATTCTATTACTGATGGCAAGAGCAGCGACATCCTTGCCTTAACACTGAATAATATTGGTGCTAGTTGTGCCAATATTCCAGCAGGATATTACCAACCACACAAGGACGACGAATATACCGTCATCGTAGAATTAGAGCATGCGCTGGCTTATATCAAATCTCTATTGATGAGCCTCCATCAACCATGCCCTCATCAATACAAGTCAGACACACAAAAGATGATAGAAAGCATCATCATATAATCTTAACGCCGTTTTGTTGTATAAGACATACTATACGTTATCCGAGGGGAACTGTTTTTGAGGCTTATATTCAGCCAAAAACATGTTTTTTTTACTTTACTTGGCTATATATATAGGTTTTTGTTTGGCCATATAGAGGCTTTTTTGTACCTTTGTGGCCAAATTCAAGAATATTTTGACTATGATAATAGGTAGAAAAAGAGAAATCGAAGAACTGGAGGAACGCTATCAAAGTGATAAGCCGGAGTTTGTGGCCATATATGGTCGCAGACGAGTTGGAAAGACTTTTCTCGTCAAGGAGTTGTTCCAAGACAAAATGGCCTTTTATCACAGCGGACTGTCGCCATACGATAAGGAGCGTAGGATTACGATGCGCGATCAACTTGAGGCCTTCTATGCCAGTTTAATGCGGTACGGAATGGAAGAAAACCGTTGTCCTAAGTCTTGGATGGAAGCTTTCGGAATGTTGGGGGCTTTGTTGGACGAGAAAAATGATGACGGTCGTCAACTGATATTCATTGATGAACTGCCTTGGATGGATACGCCCCGTTCAAAGTTTTTGATGGCTTTTGAGAACTTCTGGAATACATGGGGAGCCTGGCGCAATCATGTAATGGTAGTGGTGTGCGGCAGTGCAACATCGTGGATGCTCGACAATCTGGTCAACAGCAAGGGTGGTCTGTACGACCGTCTGACCTGCCAAATCAAGTTGTCGCCATTCACTTTGGGCGAGTGTAAACGTTTTTTTGAGTCGAAAGGCATTGTCATGTCTGACTACGACTTGATTGAGAGTTATATGATTGTTGGTGGAATACCATACTATCTTGATTATTTTAGGCGTGGGAAGAGTCTTGCGCAAAATATCGATGCACTGTTCTTCTGCCGGAATGCGAAACTGGAATCTGAGTTCATCCGCCTTTTTGCCTCTCTATTCATCAATCCTGATGATTACATGAAGGTTGTCAGACTGCTTGCTAAACGCCACACGGGTTTTACTCGCGACGAAATCGTAGAGAAACTTGGTTTCACTTCTGGAGGCTCGTTTAGCAAGATGCTTGAAACTCTTGTAGCCAGTGATTTCATTTCCTGCTATCATCCATTTGGAAGAAGCCAAAAAGAGATAAGATACAAGTTGACGGATAGCTTCTGTCTGTTCTATCTGCGTTTTATCGACGGGAAGAAAGTAACTGACGAATCCTATTGGCAACACCAACAGAACACGCCCCAATTCAATTCGTGGCGAGGATTGGCATTTGAGCGGGTTTGTTATAGTCACATCACCATGATTAAGAAAGCGCTTGGCGTTGAAGGTGTGTCATCAACGGAATCGCCATGGATTGTCAAGGGTGATGAGGATAAGACTGGTGCTCAGATTGATATGCTGATAATCAGAGACGACCGTGTGGTCAACCTCTGTGAGATGAAATTTCTATCTACAGAGTTTGAACCGAAGAATGAAGACGAACTGGCGCTCAGAGGCAGGATTGCTACATTGCAGGAGAAACTGTCATTTAAGCAAACCGTCCATTTGACGCTTGTTACAACGCTTGGACTGAAACACAACGCCCATAGCGGAGTTTTTCAGAATGTTGTAACAATGAGCGAATTATTTGATTGATATTACTACTATGGCAAAAGGATTATCAAAGTCGCGTTATACGCTGTTCTGCCAGTGCCCGAAGGCACTTTGGCTGAGAGTGAACAAGCCCGATGAGGCAACAGTGGATGCGGGCGTAGAGGCTCGCTTCGAGAGTGGCAACGAGGTGGGCGATCTGGCAATGGGCCTGTTCGGTCCCTTTGTGGAGGTGACCACCAAGCGGGAGGACGGAAGTCTCGACCTCAAAGTGATGGTTGACAGGACGAAGGAGGAGATGGCAAAGGGAACGGAGGTCATCTGCGAAGCTTCATTCTCCTTTAGTGGTAATTACTGTGCCGTTGACATCCTTCGCAAGACTACTGGCGGCTGGGCTATCTACGAGGTGAAGAGCAGCAGCTTCCCGGAGTTTGAGGGGCAGGAGGCGAAGTTAGAGAAGTATGCGCCCGACATTGCCTATCAGAAGTGGGTGCTGACGCAATGTGGTGTCCACGTGACTGACACTTATCTGGTTTGTCTCAACAGCGACTATGTACGTCAGGGTGAACTTGACATCCAGAGACTATTCGCCGTTATCGACATGAAGGAACTGGTGGAGAATGAATATCTGAAGGTGCCTGCCCGCGTCACTCAGGCGATGAAACTGCTGGCCGAGGATGAAGAGCCGGATTTGGACATCTCAGAGCATTGCATGAAACCCTACGGCTGTGCTTTCTTCGACTACTGCAAGCGCCAGCACGGCATCCCTGATGATGTGCCTACGGTCTTTGACCTCTACCGCATGAACTTCGCGAAGAAGCTGGAGCATTATCATGCTGGCCGTATATTATTTGAAGATGTGCGCGAGGAGAAACTGAGTGACAAGCAACAGATGCAGGTGGAGTGTACACTGAATGAGACGGAGCACATTGACGTGAATGGCATCCGCGAGTTCCTTGACGGTCTTAGCTATCCGCTCTATTTCCTCGACTTTGAGACCATGCAGCAGCCCGTGCCGCAGTACGACGGCTAGCGACCTTATCAGCAGATCACCTTCCAGTATTCGCTGCACATCAAGGCTGCGAGTAAGTGAGAGCAGAGCGATACTAGCATCGGCTCTGCCGAGCGTGAGCAGGCTCGACCAGAGGTCAAACCCTCGGCTACTGCCGACTATGAGCACCGTGAGTTCTTGGCTCCTTCCGACGGCAGCGACCCGCGCCGCTCACTTGCCGAGCAGCTCTGCAAGGACATCCCGATGAACGTCTGTACGCTGGCCTACAACAAAGGCTTCGAGTGTGGCCGCATCAAGGAATTGGCCTCGCTCTATCCTGACCTCGCCGTCCATCTGCTGAACATCCGCGACCATATCAAGGACTTGCTCACACCCTTCCAGAGCGGTTACTACTATGTTCCCGCTATGGGCGGCTCGTTCAGCATCAAGAGCGTGCTGCCCGCCCTCTTCCCCAACGAGCCAACCCTGAACTACCACAACCTCGACAATCGTTGCCAGAACGGCGGCGACGCCATGACCATCTTCCCCCGCATCCAGTTCATGGAGCCCGAAGAGGCCAAAGCCAGCCGCGAAGCCCTCCTCCGCTACTGCGAACTCGACACCTGGGCAATGGTGAAGGTGTGGGAGAAATTGAAAGAAAATGCTGAATAATTTGAATTTCTCACGATAAGTGACTATATGAGAATAAGGGTTCGTTAAGTCTAAAAGGAAAAAGTAATTAAAAGAAACAATTATGGAAAATAGAAGAAAATTTTATACAGGTGGATTATGGGCCAATGATTTAAAGGAGAAACGATTTGAACATATTTGTGGGGCACTAGCAATGCACTTTGGTGGAATTCTTAATGATGAGGATCTAAAATTCGTAATCAAAAATGCCTTTGTTTCAAAGATATTAGTATCAGAGGAGGTATTTATTAAACTTTATCCTCTGAATAAAAACACGAAAAGCGTTTTCGGAGAAACTCTATATAAATTGTACGAATCTCTTATAACGGATAAAGTGCTGTCATATGGTAAAACCTATGATGGTTACGCATTCTTTGACATATGTAAGATAGGAGATAGAATTAGTTCTGAAAACTCTACACGGAGAAAAGCCAAACTAAGCACACACCCCTCAATCATAATTGAGCATATTGTCCCAGGAGAGGTGTATTTAGAAGATGTGAAAGATAAATATAAAAAAGGATTGTTTGATTTTAGTTGTTTTGAGACCATTTTCAATTCTGTTGGTATTTGTCTAGTTAGTAAAGATCAAGATAAGAAGCAGTTAAATAGCTATAAATCTAAAATGCCTGCTAACATTGATTATAAAACAAGCCCATTTGCGAGATACGATAAAGTTGGTATTGATGTACATGGTCGGAATATTGTTAATGGTTGTCTCAAAGAAATAATGTGATACAAATCGGAGATACTTGGGAATAGGCGGAACAGTCTATTACGAGAAACTTAACAAATAATAAAAAATATGGAAACAGTTGACAACTTTATCTATTTTGAATCCGACGAGGAGTTTGAGGATTTCTGTATAGCACCTTATGGAGTTATTGAGTATATTAATAACGGAACGATTCCTACTTGGAAGGGAGTGTATTCTGACCAATACAAAGATGCCATTCAGAAAGGAATGACGTTTATCATCAAAGACGAAGACTCCGTTGTTTTTGAACGTAAGTGCGTCTCGAAGCGAGTGCCCATCCAAGGGACAGGTAGAAATGCTTTGGTTCAGCTATCTGTTCAGAACTTAGAGCCGTATTTTGAAGATTGAGAAATCAAACGTTTTATGGCAAACCAAGTAAGAGTGGGGACGTTCATCTACAGGATTAACCCCGACAATGACAAGGAGATGCAGCGCCGTTCCATTGGCGGCAACAACTGGAGCAGGGTGGCAGGATTCAACGGCTACCATATACTGGACCTGTTGCTGGCAGACAATGAGAAAGACATTGAGGTATATACCGACCGCTATGTCTATCTGCGGGAATACAGCGGGAATATCAGAAAAAAGTAGGGCTCATCTTTGTATAATACTGGGGCAGTCGTTTTTTAGGATGCCGTTTTTTATTGCAAAACGATGGAATGATTCAAAAAGGTTTGGCGCTTTTTTGAATTTTTTCTTTTTGATGCCTATATTGGTGGCATAATGGGTAAAATAGGTTTAGTATTTAAATTTTTAACCACTTAATTTTATACAATTATGACATCAACAATTAAAACATCTAACAACAAGTTGTTCACCAAAATCAAAAATTATCTCAAAAGACAAAAAGCCTTTTGTGTGTCAACATGCGCCAATGGTATCTATGCTATCACCATCTTCCACACTGACGACCTCGAGCTATACTATCAGGTCGAGTGTGCTATCAGACATTTCAAACTCAACAAACAGCAGGAGCCTTGGGCTCTTGCTGCCTAAAATTAATAATTTAAGAGTTATGGCATCACCAAGAAATAGAGATATAATGAATATGGCAACAAGAGCAAAAACAAAGAAGGAATTAACATTACTACAGGCCATCGAGCGCGTGGTGGAACTGTCGAAGGACTCGAAGATGAGCAAAGAGTTTATGAAGAAGGCCAAGACTGAGATACAGTTGTTGGCGGAGAGTTACGGCATTACTGGGCGGCAGGCGGTGCTCTTCTGCATTTGCATGGAGAAAGGACCGCGACGTGTGGACTACGACGACCTGGCCTCGCACTTGGACATGAACAAGATAGGTGTGCTCAGTTATGCCAGCGATATTGATGCGTTGGTGCGCCGTCGCCTGTTGCGCTATCGTGATGTGAAAGACGAGGACGACTTCGACATTCCCACCGCCGTCATCCGCTGTCTGAAGCACAACGAGGTGTATCAGTTGCCCAAACGAACAGGGCTGGACTGTAGCGAACTGTTTGAACTTCTTGATATGTGGTTTGAGGATTTGGACGACAATGCAATCTCGCCCAAAGAACTACGTGAGGAACTCGAAGCGCTCTTTAAAGAGAATCCGCAGATTGGTTTCGTTCGTCATCTGAAAGAATATTATTTGAGGGATAACGACCAGTTGCTGGTGACATTCTTCTGTCACTGTCTGGTGAACAAAGATGATGATGACATCCGCTTTGGCCAAATGGAGGATTTGTTCGATAGCAAGAACGAATTCAGCAAGGCTAAGGGTGCCTTGCGTAGTGGGGAGCACAAGTTGATGGAGAAGAAACTCATTGAGTATCGTTGCGAGGACGGCATTGCCGACAATACACGTTATAAACTGACGGAGAGTGCCAAACGGACGCTGTTGGCAGAGATGAACATCAATACGTCATCGGAAAAGCTAGCTGATGTTATTGACTCGAAGACGCTGGATGAAAAGCAATTGTTCTTCCCCAAGGATATTCAACGACAGGTGAAGGAGCTGGATCGCTTCCTCCAGCCTGAGAACTTCCAGAAGATACAGGAGCGTATGAAGGAAAAGGGCTTCCGTAATGGATTCGCCTGTCTGTTTTATGGTTCACCGGGAACGGGAAAAACAGAGACGGTCTATCAACTGGCGCGAAAGACGGGGCGCAGCATCATGGTGGTGGATGTGCCACGTATCAAGAGCAAGTGGGTGGGCGAGAGCGAGAAGAATATCAAGGCTCTCTTTGACCGCTATCGTGAACAGGTGAAGCGGGCTAAACTGACGCCCATCCTGCTCTTCAATGAGGCCGACGCCATCATCGGCATTCGCAAGAACGGAGCCTCGAGTGCTGTGGATAAGATGGAGAACTCCATCCAGAACATCATCCTTCAGGAGATGGAATCGCTTGACGGTATCATGATAGCCACCACGAACCTTCAGCAGAATATGGACAAGGCCTTCGAACGACGTTTTCTCTACAAGATTAAATTCGAGAAGCCCACTGAAGAGGCTCGTACTCATATTTGGCATGCGATGATTCCGGAACTCAGTGAACTGGATGTCCACACACTGGCCTCAAAATATGATTTCAGTGGTGGTCAGATAGAGAATATCGCCCGTCACTATGCTATCGATAACATCCTTCAGGGTCAAAGTGAGGATGTGCTCTCCATGCTTATCCGCCATTGTGACAATGAACGACTTGATGAGAAGGACATGCGAAAGATTGGCTTTTAGTAATAATTCTCCAAAATCGTTTCCTTGTTACATGCTTTTTTCGTAACTTTGCCGCAAGAATCCGTAACATGCAGACAAATACAAGAATATGTCTCTATACGTCTTAACTAAATGAAGCAAATTGACAGAATCAGCGAGATGGAGCGGCACATGGAGCGTGCCTCGGTAGCCGTGATGGAACTCTCGGCCGCGCTCGACAAGTATGAGGAGGCGCAGGAGTCCATTTCCGTGCTCAGTGATTATTATGACAGCGATGACTGGAAGCGAGACTTTGCCGATGACGAGGCCGGTCGTCTGCCCGCAGGACTGAAGCGCGGCGTGCTTTCCGAGGACGGCATTTGGAATCTCCTCAACGATAACCGCGACCTGATGGAACGCATCAGGAGATACACCGTTGAAAGTGATGAGGAATGAAGGGAGGACAAAAAATGAGGGATACCTTTTGGGGCATCCCTTCATTTATTAGTAGGTTTCTATAGTGCCTCTATGTGTGAGGCTATAGAGATTACTTCTTGTTTAGGGCCAAGTCAATCTCTACAGCAATAGACACCGTTGCACCCACCATCGGGTTGTTACCGATGCCGAGGAAGCCCATCATCTCAACGTGAGCGGGCACCGAGCTGGAACCGGCGAACTGAGCATCGCTGTGCATACGGCCCAGGGTATCGGTCATACCATAGCTGGCGGGACCGGCGGCCATGTTGTCGGGATGCAGGGTGCGGCCTGTGCCACCACCGCTGGCTACTGAGAAGTAGGGCTTGCCGGCGAGCACACGCTCCTTCTTGTACGTTCCAGCCACGGGGTGCTGGAAGCGGGTGGGGTTGGTGCTGTTACCGGTGATGGAGACATCGACGTTCTCCTTCCACAGGATAGCCACGCCCTCACGCACATCGTCGGCACCGTAGCACTTCACCTTGGCACGGGGACCGTCTGAATACGGGGTCTCCTTCACGACCTTCACCTCGCCGGTGAAATAGTCGAACTGTGTCTGCACGTAGGTGAAGCCGTTGATGCGGCTGATAATCATGGCGGCGTCCTTGCCCAGACCGTTCAGGATGACGCGGAGGGGTTTCTGGCGCACCTTGTTGGCCTTCTCGGCAATCTTGATGGCACCCTCGGCGGCAGCGAAGCTCTCGTGGCCAGCCAGGAAGGCGAAGCACTCAGTCTCCTCGCGGAGCAGACGGGCGGCCAGGTTACCGTGGCCAATACCCACCTTGCGGTCGTCGGCAACACTTCCGGGGATGCAGAAGCTCTGCAGACCGATACCGATGGCCTCGGCAGCCTCGGCAGCGCTCTTCACGCCCTTCTTGATGGCGATGGCTGCACCGCACACGTATGCCCACTTGGCATTCTCGAAGCAGATGCCCTGGGTCTCCTCACACATCAGGTAGGGGTCAACACCTGCCTTGTCGCAAATCTCGTTGGCCTCCTCGATGCTGGCAATTCCGTTTTCGTTCAATGCAGCGAGAACCTGCTTGATACGACGCTCGTAACTCTCAAAACTTACTTTTCTAATCATCTTTTTAATTTACGATTTACAAATTTACTATTTACTATTAATTACATCATACGTTCTACGAATCCGAATTACGCTCTTGGCCTTGCATCGCGCAGCCAAATCGTAAATCGTAAATCCGTAAATCGTAAATCACTCTTTGCGTGGGTCAATAGCTTTCACGACACCCTGCTCGGCCTTGGTGCGGCCATAGCTTCCGGTGAACTTCTTCACAGCCTCATTGGCATCCATGCCGCCCTTGATGGCTTCCATCATCTTGCCGAGGTGAACGTACTCGTAGCCGCATACCTGGTTGTCCTTGTCGAGGAACTGCTTGGTGATGTAGCCCTCGGTCAGCTCCAGATAGCGTGTGCCCTTGGCAACGGTGCCATAGAGCGTACCTGTCTGCGAGCGCAGACCCTTGCCGAGGTCCTCCAGACCGGCACCGATGACGAGACCGCCCTCGGAGAAGGCGCTCTGCGTACGACCGTAGACAATCTGCAGGAACAGCTCGCGCATAGCGGTGTTGATGGCATCGCATACGAGGTCAGTGTTCAGGGCCTCGAGGATGGTCTTGCCGGGAAGAATCTCGCTGGCCATGGCAGCACTGTGGGTCATACCCGTGCAACCGATGGTCTCGACGAGGGCCTCCTGGATAACGCCGTCCTTCACGTTCAGGCTAAGCTTGCAGGCTCCCTGCTGAGGAGCGCACCAGCCAATACCGTGTGTATAGCCCGAAATGTCCTTAATCTCCTTGGCCTGAATCCACTTTCCCTCCTCGGGGATGGGAGCCGGCCCGTGGTTGGGGCCTTTGGCCACAACGCACATGTTTTCAACTTCCTTTGAATAGATCATAACTTAATTTTACAATTAGACAATATACTATATAACTATTTGCGCTGCAAAAGTACTCAAAAATAATGAATGGGCAAAACTTTCGGGCAAAGAATATTCTGAAAGAAATAAAAAAAAGGAAAAATGCTATTTCAGTCTATTCTTTGAATAAGCGTTGCTGGGTTCTGCAATGTGTCCCATAGGTCTACAATATGTACGGTGTCTATTGTCTTATCATAATGATATATGATTTTAAACCTTTTCATAATATGGCAATATCTGTAGAGGATTTCCCTGCCTCTTAGTAAAGGTTCTTGGGTGTATGATTCAGGGTAAAGTCGTAACCACTTGTCTATCTCGGCCATCTCCTTTAGCCATTTATTGCTGGTTTTCCTGCCGAATTCGTATCGTGCATATTCAACATGGTCATTGAACAGTGACCATACAGCCTCATGCCATTCTATTGAAGCCATAAGTGTTCCTTTTGCATTGCACTCCAGAAATCATCCACACGAATCCATTTGTCAGGGTTATTTCTGTCTGCCTCCACCCTGTCAATCCTTTCATTCATTTCTTTGATGCTATATGGACCAATGCCCGGATCGTAATTTGATGGGTAATCGAACGGCATACGCTCATTTATATATGGTGTCGACTGGCTTGTTGCGTATGCCACAGCAGGGTCTTCAGCTGACAGACATCCATAGCCGTCTTCCTCTTCAATTGCTGGGTATTTCTTTTCTTCCATTACTATATCTTTGAGTTGGGTGCAAAATTACGAATTATTTGCTACAGAACAAAGAAAACTGTCTAAAAATTTGCAAGTAGCAGAAAAATAGGTAACTTTGCAGCGTAAATACTGACATCAATGGAAAACAAGACGGAAAAACAGCGGCTATTGGACCTGCGCTATCTGCGCATGGCGCGCATCTGGGCGGAGAACAGCTACTGCCAGCGGCGGCAGGTAGGCGCCCTGGTGGTGAAGGACAAGATGATCATCAGCGACGGCTATAACGGCACCCCCTCGGGCTTCGAGAATGTTTGTGAGGACGAGCAGGGCATGACCAAGACCTACGTGCTCCATGCCGAGGCTAACGCCATCACGAAGCTGGCACGCTCCAACAACAACAGCGACGGAGCCACCATCTACATCACCGCCTCGCCCTGTATAGAGTGCGCTAAGCTCATTATCCAAGCAGGCATCAAGCGCGTCGTCTATGGTGAGAACTACCGTCTCACCGACGGCGTAGAGCTACTGAAGAGGGCGGGAATCGAGGTAGTCTTGTTGGAGACCTGAAAAACTGCAAGTGACGAAATGGCAGACGTTGACTCATGGCACGCCTTTTGCGGAGAGGAGGCCAGAATCATTTACTAAACACATTATTTATTATGCAGAAAGGCAACATAGGGGTTACGACCGAGAACATCTTCCCCGTCATCAAAAAGTTTCTCTATTCAGACCATGAGATATTCCTGCGCGAGATGGTATCGAACGCTATCGATGCTACGCAGAAGATGAAGACCCTGCAAGAGAAGGGTGACTTCAAGGCCGAACTGGGCGACCTCACCGTGCGCATCAACCTCGACACGGACAAGGGTACCATCACCATCAGCGACCACGGCATCGGCATGACCGAGGAGGAGATTGACAAGTACATCAACCAGATTGCCTTCTCGGGCGTCAGCGACTTCCTGGAGAAGTACAAGGACAACGCCAATAACATCATCGGACACTTCGGACTGGGATTCTACTCTTCGTTCATGGTGTCGAAGAAGGTGGAAATTATCACTAAGAGCTACAAGGACGGTGCAAAGGCTGTGAAGTGGAGCTGCGACGGCAGCCCTGCCTTCGAGATTGACGACGCCGAGCGCGAGGAGCGTGGCTCGGACATCATCCTCTACATCGACGACGACTGCAAGGAGTTCCTCGACAAGTACAAGCTGGAGGGGCTGTTAAACAAGTACTGTAAGTTCCTGCCTGTGCCCGTGGCCTTCGGCAAGAAGCAGGAGTGGAGCAAGGACGAGAGCAAGATGGTGGACACCGCCGAGGACAATATTATAAATAATGTGGAGCCGCTGTGGACCAAGACACCCTCGACACTGAAGGACGAGGACTACAAGTCGTTCTACCACACGCTCTACCCCATGCACGACGAGCCGCTCTTCTGGATTCACCTCAACGTGGACTATCCTTTCCACCTCACTGGAATCCTCTATTTCCCCCGCATCAAGAACAACATCGAGATTACGCGCAACAAGATCCAGCTCTACTGCAACCAGGTATTCGTCACCGACCAAGTGGAGGGCATCGTGCCGGAGTTCCTCACGTTGCTCCACGGTGTCATCGACTCGCCGGACATACCGCTGAACGTGAGCCGCAGCTACCTGCAGAGCGACCGCGAGGTGAAGAAGATTTCGACCTACATCACGAAGAAAGTGGCCGACCGCCTGAAGGCTATCTTCAACGAGGACCGCAAGGCCTACGAGGAGAAGTGGGACGACCTGAAGCTCTTTATTAATTATGGTATACTGAGCGAGGCCGATTTCTACGACCGCGCCAAGGACTTCGCCCTGCTGAAGGACACGGAGAACAAGTTCTTTACCTTCGAGGAGTACAAGAAGCTCATCGAGGCCTCGCAGAAGGACAAGGACGACACGCTGGTCTATCTCTACGCCACCGATAAGGACGAGCAGTACTCTTACATCAAGGCTGCTCAGGACAAGGGCTACTCGGTGTTGCTCATGGACGGACAGCTCGACGTACCCACCGTTCAGACCTTGGAACAGAAGTTCGAGAAGTGCCGCTTTAGCCGCGTAGATGCCGACACGATAGACCGCCTCATCCCAAAGGACGACAAGAAGGAGTCGCAGCTTGACGCTGCCACGTCTGACAATCTGTCAGCGGTGTTCAAGTCGCAGTTGCCATCAGGCACCGACAAGAAAGTCGAATACCTCGTTGAGGTTAGCGCCTTGGGCGAGGAGCAACGTCCTGTGCTTATCACTCAGAACGAGTGGATGCGCCGTATGAAGGAGATGAGCCGCTACCAGCAGGGCATGGGCTTCTACGGACAGATGCCCGACTCCTACAACCTCGTGCTCAACAGCGACCATCCGCTCATCAAGCGCGTCATCGACGACACGACAGCCGCCATCGGTGAGACCCTGAAACCCATCGAGAGCGAGATAAAGGGTCAGGAAGCCCGTCTGGCTGCCATCAACCAGATGCAGGACAAGAAGAAACCCGAGGAAATCACCCAAGAAGAGAAGGACGACAAGGCCAATACGCAAAAGGCCATCGACGACCAGAAAGCAAAGAAGCAGCAGGTCATCGTCGACTATGCCGCCAAGAACGACATTGTTCACCAGCTCATCGACCTGGCACTCCTACAGAACGGCATGCTCAAGGGAGAAGCTCTCGACCGCTTCCTCCGCCGCTCTGTGGAACTCATCAAGTAAGGTTCTTACAATTAAACAACGAATTACACGAATTGACACGAATTGGTTTTATATTCGTATCAATTCGTGTAATTCGTTGTTCATAAAAAAGGAGGGCAATTGTAGAGTTTATTTGGTGCCAGTTCCTTAACTGGCAAACAGGTCATCCATAACAATCTCATTCTGTATCATATTGTAGTTATCATTGTGCATGACGCCATTCGTCGTTACCATGACAAGATGTAGGGTACGCTTGTCCTTTGACTGTTCCTGATAGGCGTTAAGCTTGTTTCGCAAGTCGTTTGCATAGTCTTTGTCAATTGTGAAAACATCTGCGGAATGTTTCATCTCACAGAGGTCTGTAAAGCCGTCGGCGCGTTGGATCACCAGGTCAATCTGTGCTCCGCGCCGCTGGTCTGTTCCTCGTGCGAACCATGAACACACGTTGGTCTGAACACCAGAGATGCCCAGGGCAGCTTTAATCTGCGGGACATGCTGGAGGCACACCCGCTCAAAGGCAAGACCCTTCCATGTGTTATGTGATGATGATGTGTAGGTGTTCGACCAGTAACGTTCATCGCTGAAAGCATTTTTCCTGATGCAGTGGTAATAGAACAAGGTGTAGTTGTCTGTCAGTTGATACATGGCATTTGTCTCTGCGGTATCGGCAGAAACGAAGCGGCGGATGAATCCGCACTCCTCCAACTCTTCCAGTACGGTGGAGAATGTCCCTCCGTCAGATATTTTGCTCATCGTGAGGATGTCCTCCCTAGTCATGCCCGACTTTTTACCGTTACTCAGGCATGCTATGACCTTGAGGTAGTTTTCCGGGCGCTTGAACAAGATGGCATAGAGTGCCTCGAACTCGTCACGAAGCTGGGCCGTCTCGGTAAAGAACAGTTGGTCGACATTCTGTGCCACACTCAATCCCTTTTTCAGAAAACTCCAGTAGTAGGGTATTCCACCGAGAATCATGTAGAGTTCCAACACGTCCTTCCTGCCTAAGGCCAGATTGGCACCCTTGGCGAAGAGTTCACACTCACGGAGCGTGAATGGTACAAGTTTTATACGGTTGGTCAGTCTTCCGCGAAGCCCTCCCTTGTCCTTCAGGAGTTTCTTGCTTATCCATGAAGTGGCACTGCCGCATACTATGAGTACGATGTCTTTCTCCCTGCGTGCAGTAGCCCATCCGTTCCAGAAGTTTTCTAGTGCGCCGATAAGGTTTCCCTTGGGCGTATCCATCCAGGGCAGCTCGTCGATAAACAGAACCTTCTTGCCAGCTGGAGCATTGCTGATAAGCTGTTTCAGCAGTTCAAAGGCTTCCATCCACGTTTTTGGTATAGCGCACTTTAAACCTGCTGCTGCTAATGAGTTGCGGAATGACGTCAGTTGTTGTCGTAGTGTTCCTTTCGCTACTCCTGTATGCTGAAAGCAGAACTGATAGTTGAATGTCTCACGTATGAGATAAGTCTTGCCTACACGCCTTCTGCCATAGACGGCACAAAACTGCGATTCCTCTTTTTCAAGAAGGCTCAACAGTTCGCGTTGTTCTTTTTCACGTCCTATTATCATAACCTATTCAAAATCCGCTGCAAATATAGTAAAAATATCATTATAACCAGCGGAAAATATGTTTTTTCTTTCAGTTTCCGCTAATAATAAGGCATTTTTAACTATTTTGGCCCAATGGTCATGGGTAACAACCAGAAAGAAAATTCACACACAAGAAGGCACCCTGTCCGGCGCCTCTCATGCAGAATTATATTATTAAATAGGTAAAAATGACTAAAAAAGCATCTTCCGTGATCATTTTTCATGGAAAGTTCGTATCTTTGCAGCGGATATCCAAACATCGATGCATTATGACACAGACAAAGAAAGCTTTCAAGGACTGGGACTTCAGCGATTTCGACTTTGCACATGCTGAGAGTCTCGCAGACCAGCCCATCCGCAGGAACCAGACATCGTTTAATGGTTTCATCAAGGCGATAGGGCCGTGTCCGCAGTACAAAGACTATCCCACATCAAACCTCGCCGACGTACTATGAACTAAGAACTCACGGGGACTGTCCCCTGAGTTCCTCATATAACAGAAGATGAATAACAAACAATAAAAGGAAAAGAATTATGGCAATACCTGTAACAAATATCCCAGTGCTGACGGGTGAAGTGGCAGAGCGCTTCATCGAGCAGTGCGAATACAACGCTCAGCACCTGCGTGGCTCTGAGTGGCGCGGTGACTTCGAAGACGTATATAAAGATTTGATAGCACGCTCACCAATCCTGCAGAAATGAACATCGTAGACTTGAAGTTCGTGCCACAGGGCACGCCGGAGCTTAACATCGATGCATTCGACTGCGGTCGCCAGCGCAACGGCCTCAATCTTTTCTTTTCATCGCTTGAACAGGAGATGGAGTACCGCAATTGGGACACCGAGAAGGATGGCCCATTAGAGACCCGCCTCATGTTCCGCGACATGATTCTGCTCAAACGGCCATCCATTAGGTAATCCACCCTCTGGCATAACCAATATTTTCACCCTCGGCGGCCGCTTTCCAGGCTTCGCCGAGGGCTTTTTTGTGACTTTATGTGTAACTTTGCGCGCAAGAAGGCACCCTGTACGGCGCCTCTCATGCAGAATTATATTATTAAATAGGTAAAAATGACTAAAAAAAGCATCTTCCGTGACCAATTTTCATGGAAAGTTCGTAACTTTGCACAAAATTTGTGCGAGAACGGACAAAGCAGCGAGAGCCAACATGCTTGCATGATTGGCCGAGTCGCGCCGGACGAAGGCAAAGCCAACGGGCTGCACCTCGGCAAAGAGCGAGCTCTCTGCACTCGGTTTGCACCGTCCTTGTCACACGCATTTCGAAAGGGATGCAGATCTTTTTGTTGCTCAATTTCTCCGACGAACTACCACCTCGCAAGAAGAAAGAACGAGCAAATCATGTACAATGGAGTTATGCGCACAAGCGCAGACTTCGCTTTAGTACATGATGGCTGTGGTAGGCCTGTCGGAGATAAAGTTTGGGGCCTGCGCTTTCTTTATGCCTTTGAGTTAGTGCTTTCCCCACAGGATTTAGAGACGAAAGTAATAACAATTAAAAGATCAAAAATATGAAACCAAAACCAATTAGATTGTATTTTAGGGTAGCCATGATGCTACTCATGCTGCTCACGTCGGCGCAAATGGCGACGGCGCAGGAGGCAGCAGTTTATGACCTCGTCACCGAGGTGCCTACCGTCGATGGCGGACAGGCGACGAACATGCAGTCATCGTATGACTATGGCAGTTTGGTGGACGGCGACACAAGCACGAAGTACTACCTGAGCAACGCAGACCCCTGGGTGGAGTTCCACTACTCGCAAGCCTTCGTCCCCAAGAAGTATGTCCTCTGGACGGCCTTTGATACGAATAATAATTCCTACCGCAATCCGGCATCGTGGACCATCAAGGCGAAACTGAACAAGACCGACGCATGGACGACGATTGCCACCGCTGATAACTACGGCTCTAACCAACTGCCGACAGGAAACACGCAATCGAAGGAATACAGCATCGAGAGTAACACGAATGCCTACAAGTATTTCCGCTTCGAGGCTATAGGACAAAGCAACCACGTCCAGCTTGGCGAGTTGCAGTTCAAGGTGGCTTCGGCCAAGACTGAATTGACGTGGAACATGTCTAACCAAAGCAGTATGCAATACACCATATCAGGAAACTCTGCCGACTTTGTCAGCTACGGCAATACGATGCGCTACACATGGACTGGCACTCCTGGTTGGAATCTATGGGGAAGTGGTGGGTGCTACTTATTCCACAAAGTCATTGAAAACCAACTTCAAGTAACCTTCCCATATCTCACGGGCAAGGTGACAAAGGTCGAGATCAACAACATCGACTTCAGCCCCTCCGGCATGCGTCTTTCCGTAGGCAACGGAAAAGCGAATCTGAAGAACGGAAACAGCGATTACTTTGAGTCAACGGACGTCGACGAATACAGGAGTGTTTCCTTCACGGGCGAAATAGACGTAAACACCACC
>Ga0310696_10001354_pt1 | contig 35707 bp, 50 predicted proteins | sample AusTroGonzalo_MG_4_FD_203885 | JGI IMG/M metagenome (GOLD analysis project Ga0310696, IMG submission 203885) | Bovine rumen microbial communities from tropical cattle in Woodstock, Queensland, Australia - Gonzalo_02 (v2) (version 2) | ecosystem: Host-associated > Mammals > Digestive system >... | reverse complement strand
ACTTAGAACGATTCGACTTTAACCAACACGCCCACTTTTTTGTGTGCGCGTGCGAAAAAAAACGGTAGGGGTACAAAATTATGGGCCGAAAGTGTTGTGATCCTGATTTGTTTGAACTTAGGGAACGAATAGGCGCGGAACAGTACAGAGATTTGTATCGGGGTGTTTACACAAAAACACGGAACCATGGAAACAGCAGATTTTCTGGGAAGAGATACACAAACAGTAAAGAACGACTTTCAGAGTTGAGAGAAAAATATAAAAACGGTGTGCCGGATAAGGTAATAAATGAAATGCTGGGGATTGATTAAATGGGTAGAACTCCAAAGAGTACAGAAGAACATATTGCGAATGGAACATACAAGCCTTCCAGGCATGACGGGCGCGGTATAACAATAGAGCCGCTTGATACGCTCCCCGCCCCTATCAGCTTGTCAAAGCGTGCAGCTGAGAAGTGGGAAGAAATGGTTCCGGCCATGCTTAATGCAGGACTGGTTTCGGTTTTGGATGCAGTGATTTTGAAAGATGCGTTTACTTCTTATGACATCGCTCAGGACTGTCTTGAAAAAGTAAACGGTTACGATAGTTATGGCGAATATCTGCGGAACCTGAATAAAACTACGCAGATGAATCTGCTCGATGTTTATACTCAGCAGATGAATCGGTTTCATAAAATAATGATGAAATTCGGGGTTACGCCAGAGGCCCGAACAAGAATGAGGGTAAAACCAAAGGAAAAAGAAGGCAGCGACTTCTTAAAGGATTTAATGGGAAATGGCTAAAAAGTCATATTTTACGTGGGAGGAATTATGTTTGCGAGTGCAGAGGTAAAGGATTACGAAATCGAGCTGGATGGAAAGCCTTACACTGTAAAGGGTGAAAGATGGCTCGGCTATGTAAATCCGAATGATGAAGAAAAGTATTTTACTGGGATGGTGTTTGATCCATGTGAAAACGGTTACGAACTATGCGAAGCCGGAATGATTACAATCTCAAAAGAAACATTTGAAAAAGACACCTGCAGAGTTACTTATTTCAAATAAAGGAGGAAATATGATAGCAGAAAAAGCGGCGGAGGCAATAAAACAGGCGGTTTGCTATGAGCTTCAGAACATTGTAAAGGATCACGGCGCGGTTTATAACTCCGGCCATGAAGCTTATGTAATCCTGAAGGAAGAAAAAGAAGAAGCGGCAGAAAGTTTAGAGCTTTTCGAGTCTCATTTCAAAACGATCTGGGAAGGCTTGAAGGTCAATATTCTGAATACAACAGATATTTACCAGGCAAGACAGGCAGCGCTCGCACTTGCAGAAGAAGCGGTTCAGTGTGTTGCTGTCTGTGATAAGTTTATCGAAACGCTTGGCGGGATAAACTGTGATAAAAAATAATGTTTTCGTGATATTGATTTTGATTAACCTTCTTGTTTTGTCAGTGGCGGGTTTTGTTGTTGCCGGATTGTATCACGATATGGCGGTAATGCAGCGGTATAACGACAGCTTAAAACAAAGCCTTGCAGAAATGCAGACTCAGCAGGAAGAGATTTCAAAAGACATCAGACAGGTAAAAACCGACAGCGATTTAGTTTTAAGAATTGTTGTTTCGGGGCAATATATGGAGGAATAGAAAAATGGAAGAACAGGATTTTGTAAGAGACGAACAGCTTGAAATTATCGTTAATGACTTGATAAGCGTTGAGCCGGAATTGATTTATTTGAAAGCTGGAAAAGTTGGAGTTGTCTGTTTAAGAAGTGACAAGTGCAAAAAGAAAGACGGGATGCCGGTTTATGCTGATTGCGAAGAAGTTCCGGAAAAGTTCAAATGGGCTACAGAAGCAAAGTTTATGATTACGGTATTCTCACCGAATACATCATTTTTTGACGTAAGAAGAACAAGAATTCTTTTGTTCCAGCAGTTATTGAAAATCACTCCAAAGGAAAAAGAGGGAGAATTCAAGCTGCGCGATTATGATGTAAAAGATTTCAGTGTAATTGTAAAGCGTTACGGGGCTGACTGGTTTAAGAGCCCTGAATTGTTTGACGAGGTGGAAGAGTAAAATGACAAAAGAGCAGGAAAAGTTCAGCTATATTAAAAATTATAAAGATTATGATGTTGTCGGCGATGACATAGATTTTAAGGTTTTTGCAGATTGCGGCCCGAAGGAAGTCGTGCTGCAGTTTGAAGAAAGCGATAGTCAGAACGACTGGGTAAACAATCTTTTATTCATTCCGTGGCCGGTAAAACTTGGTAATAAAACCGCATGGACTACTCTCGGCTATGCTCGCGCATATAAATCTGCAGAGGACATTCCAGTTCAGGAACTTTTGAAAGAGATTGTAAGTCATCCGGATTTTAAGGTTGTAATTCGTGGATGGAGTTTCGGCAGTGCAATGGCAAAGCTTGCGGCCCGTCATTACTTCAATATTACTCAGAAGGGTGTCGACGAGCTCACAACTTTCGGTGATGTGAAGTGCTGGCTGAATCCTTTCTTCAAGAATAAAGCGGTAAGACTCCGCGAGTATGTTACTGCAAACGATTTTGTGACCTGGTGCGTTCCTTTCTATCATCGTGATAAAAAGTGCCGTGTCGGTAGAAAGTTCAGCCTTAAAGAAATCTTTAATACAGAATACTACCACACCCACTATGAAGAATACGATTATTCAAAATGGGAGGAAGAATCTAATGGAGAAGATTAAACAATTAAATGAACTTGAAGCTCAGGAAGGCTTATCTGATGAAGTCATAACAGAAATTCTGACAAAAAGAGATGTTAACAAGGCTTATAAAATCCTGATGCAGAGCGCATTGATTTTCTATCACTTATGCGGTCAGGATGTTTATGAGACAGAAGCGGATTATTTTAGGGCTTTCCCGTTTACTGTTCATTATGTCGATGGTGGAACTGTAGCCGGTGAATTGTTGAGAAAATACGACTCCGAAAAAGGAATATGGCAGAGTGATGAGTGAACAGTTAGAGCTTGATCTAGAGTATCCGGAAACGCCTGAAGAAAAGATGCGCGAGAAATGGCGGTATGAGGCAATGGCACAGCTGCCGGTCTTTACTCCGTTATATAAAAAATATTATGGCATAATCGGTAGGTGTTACCGGTTAGATCAGGATTTTAATTGCCACACTTTTATTCAGAAGAAAGATTTAAGAACCGGAAGATATATAGGAGGATGGATAAATTGACTAAAAAAGAATTGTTAAAAGAGCTTGAAGGCCTTGAAGATGACGCCATTGTTTTTGTTTATGTAAATGATTCTTATTATCATATTGCCAGCACTGAAGATAAGGTTGCCGGCTGTAAAATGCAGAATGAGATCACTTTAATTTGTGATTAGATTTATAAATAATGGCATCAGCTTACAAGTTTACTTACTTACAATATATAAATCAGGTCTCAAATAGTAAAATTCCAACTTGTAAAATGGTAAAGCTGGCGGTTAAACGCCATATAGCCGACATGAAAGCGGCAGAATCCGGAGCTTTCCCTTATGAGTTTAATCATAAACGGGCACAAGCTGCAATTATTTTCTTTTCGCAGCTTGTGCATACAAAGGGAAAACTTGCGGGCCAGAAGCTTAAGCCGGAACCATGGCAGCAGTTTATTATTGCTATGCTTTACGGATGGCGGCGTAAAGACAACGGAAAGCGCCGTTTCCGCCGTGCTTATATTCAGGTTGCAAGAAAAAACGGTAAATCTTTTCTAGCTGCAGGCGTTTCGCTTTATGATCTTCTTACAGAACCAGGCGCGGAAGTGTATTCTGCAGCAACAAAGAAAGACCAGGCCCGTATTGTTTTTGATGATGCAAAGAAAACCGTTCAATATTCGCCTGACTTGAAGAAGTACATTAAGCCGCTCGCCCACTCTCTTACTTGTGCAGACGGCACAATGAAGCCGCTTGCATCAGATTCAAATACCCTCGATGGTCTCAACCCATCTTGCGCAATTATTGATGAATACCATGCACACAAAACAACAGAGCTTCTGGATGTAATCGACACTGGTATGAGGGCCCGCGTTCAACCGTTAATGTTTATCATCACAACGGCCGGAAACAACAGAAACGCGCCTTGCTTTGAAGAATACGAAAAATGCAAAAAGATGCTTTCCGGCGCGGCCGGTTATGAAAATGACGAGTATTTTGCCATTATTTACGAGCTTGACAAAGGCGACGACTGGAAGAACGAGAAAAACTGGTATAAAGCGAATCCGAATCTGGGTGTCTCGGTTGAAATGGATGCTATGCGCTCAGCTTATAAAGAGGCATGCCTTTCTACATCTGCAGAGACAGCGTTCAGAACAAAGAACCTGAACGAATGGCTAAACGTTGCAGAAGTATGGATAAATGATCGCCGCTGGGCTAAGTGTCAGAAGCGATTTAATGAGAATAATCTTGAAGGTTTGCGATGCTGGGGAGGCATTGACCTTTCAAAGCGCCTTGATTTTACTGCTTTAACCTGGTATTTCGCTCTCGATAAGGGCAAGCGATATGCAAAGCATTATTTTTTCATTCCGGAAGGACAGATTGACGCAAAAATGAAACAGGATTCTTACAGAATCCGGCAATGGATACAGCAGGGCTATATTACAGCCACACCAGGAGACACTCAGGATTTTTCTTTTATGCTTAAACAGATTCTTGAAGATGCGAAAAAGTACGACATTCAGGAAATAGCCTACGACCGAAACCTTGCAGAATATCTTATTCAGGATTTACAGTCAGAGTTTGACTGTGTTGAGTTCTCGCAGTCTATAACCGGCATGAGTGAGCCTTCAAAGGCATGGGAACAGGCAATTGCCGAGGGTACTATCATAGATAACAATCCGGTCATGGCTTGGATGGTAAGCTGTGCGACTGTAAAGCCGGATGCAAACGGAAATATTAAGCCGATTAAGCCGGACACAAACAAAACCAGCAAACGCATTGATGGTGTTATCACTTCAATTATGGCAAACAACCGCCTTGAAGTGGCTCTTGCAGACGAAGCAAAAGCGCCGGTGAGCGTTGATGATATGGTATTCTGACTCTTTTAATTTTTGATTTTAGATAATGTGACTCTTTTGATATGAAAATCCTAGGTTTAGAAGTCCGCCGTGCATCCGGCGGAGTACAGACAGATAAGCAGCTTCCGGACGTTTCAAGACCGACCGGCTCGCTGTTGTTTTATCCAAACATGAGCCGCGGTGAGCTCATGCGGAATACAACTGTCTCTGCGTGTGTCATGCTGATTGCAGATTCTATTGCACAGATGACATGCAATGTTTACAAGAAAACAGACTCAGGCCGCATGCGAGATGACCGCCCTTCTCTTTCGTATCTTTTGCGCAAACGCCCGAACTTTTACGACGCACCTTTCACTTTTAAGCAGACAATCACAACAGATTTACTGCTTGACGGTAACGCTTTTATTTTTGTTGCGAGAAATCCGGACGGTTCCGCAAAAAGTTTGACACCATTACCACCAGAACGGGTGCGCATCTGTTATGACGATAACGGTGATGTCTATTATGAATACAGTTACCAGGGCGCGGTTTATAAATACCGCCCTGATTATGTGCTTCATATTCCGGCTTACAGATACGGAACCATCCGCGGTGTGTCGCCGCTTGCTTATGCGTTCCATGCTGCAAAGCTTGGTTTGACTCTGGACGAATACACAAACGACAGTTTTGATGGCGGAATTCATTCTAAGCTTTTGATTGAGGTTCCACAGACTGAGAAGAAGTTCGACAAAGAGGATGCGCAGAAGCTTAAAGAGCGTATTCTGGATGCTTACGGCGGCAGAGACCACGCAAACGACCCGTTTATTGTTGCAAACGGCATGAAAGCAAGTGCGCTTGACCTTGCCAGCAATTCAGATGCTCAGCTTGCAGAAAACCGCACTTATTCAGAGCGCGAGGTTGCCAAAATCTACCGCGTTCCGCTTTTTATGCTTGGAAAAGACGACTCGAAATTCACGAATCAGGAACAGGCAAACACTTTCTTTCTGCAGCATACGCTCAGCCCTTGGATTGTGCGCTTGCAGCAGTATCTCGACCGCTTGCTTACTTATCCGTTTGCAAACGACCACTATGTCGAGTTTGATACAGATACAATGCTCCGTGCAGACTACAAAAGCCGCATGGAAATGTATACCAAAGGCCTTACAAACGGAGTTTACACGCCGAATCAGATATTCGAGCGTGAAAACCTTCCGAAAACAAATGAAAAATGGGGAGATCAGCACTTTATGCCGGTTAATCTTTCCACAATCGACAAGATTTCCGCACAGAATCCCGCTGACGCGGGCAAAACCACATCTGACCCTATTAAGGAGGAATAAACAAAATGGATGTAGAAAAACTGGTTGAAAGAATAAAAAACGGTCAGCAGTACAGAAACATGGAACTGCGTGCCGTTCAGAATGACAAGGAAAAGCCGGAATATCGCGTTTCTGGTTATTCCACAATGTTTAATCAGCCTTTCGTTCTTTACCGCGAAAAATGGGGCGGCACAGAGTACGAAATCCGCGAACAGGTTGATTCACATGCTTTCGATGAATGTGACATGTCAGATGTTATTTTTAATCTGAACCATGAGGGCCGCGTTTTTGCCCGTCAGACAAACGGCACCCTTAAGCTCACAATCGAACAGAAGGGCCTGAAGGTAGACGCATACCTGGGCGGAACAGAAGAAGGCCGCAAGATTCACGAAGAAATCGAAGGCGGATATCTTACAAAGATGTCTTACCGTTTTGTTGTTGATGATGACAAAACAGAAGAGTTTACAGAGGGCGAAAAGCGCGTAATTTTACGCACTATAACCAAGATAAGAAAGCTGTATGATGTTTCGGTTGTCAGCATTCCAGCTGATGATCACACTTCTATTTCAGCACGAAGCTACTCAGACGGATTGATCGAGAGGCTTCAGGCGGAGCGACTGGAAGCTGAAAAGAAAGCGGAAGAAGAACGTCAGGCAGTTTTGAAAGCCGAAGCAAGAAAGCGCGAGCTCGAACTGCTCGGTAATTCTTAATTTAAGGAGATTAAGCTTTATGGATAAGAAAGCTAGACGCGCACAGCTTATCGCTGAAATGCGCGAAATGAACGAGAAGCTTCTCACAGAAAAGAGAGACTTCACCGACGAAGAGAAAAAACTCTACGACGAAAAAGAAAAAGAGATGAGAGAACTCTCAGCTCAGATTATGGCAGAAGAGCGTCAGGCCGCTCTTGCTGGATTTGCAACAGATCTTCCAAAGCCAGAAGCTGACGAAGGCCGCGACGCATCAACAAACGATGCAAAAGAAGAATTCCGCAAGTTCCTTATGGGCGAAAAGCGTGACCTTAACGTCGGAACATCCGGCTCTCAGGGTAACGGCTACGCCCTCGCTCCTGAAGAGTTCTCAAAAGAAGTAATTGCTGCTGTTGAAAAAGATACACAGCTTTACAAGATCGTTGACAAGGTTCCAGTAAGCGGAGCCGGTTCTCTTGGTTTGCCTTATGAATCAGCAGATGCTTCTGATGCTTCATGGTCAAATGAAGTGCCAGATGACGAAATCACTGGTGATTCAACATGGGCTTTTGGTAAGCGCGAGCTTATTCCTACAGACCTTGTAAAACTTGTAAAAGTTTCAAAGAAGATGCTTGCAACTTCTGCTGTTCCTATCGACCAGCTTGTAAGAGAAAAGCTTGCTTACAAGTTTATGTCAGCATTCGAGAAGGGAATCCTTACCGGTACAGGTTCAGGACAGCCTCTCGGTGTATTCACTGCATCTGCAAACGGAGTTCCAACAACTCGCGATGTTACATCTGACCGCTCAGCATATACAAAGGCAAGTAACATGCCTTGCTGTGCCGATGACCTCATCAAGATGAAGATGAACCTCCGCCCAGGATATCGCAAGAACGCTGTATGGGTAATGCACACAGACATTCTTAAGGGCATTATGCTCTTGAAGGATAACGACGGACAGTATTTGTGGCGCCCTGGCTTGCGTGATGGCGAACCAGATAAAATTCTCGGTATGCCAGTAATCGAAAGCGAGTTCGCTCCAAATGCGGTTGTTACAAACCAGTATGTAATTGTTCTTGGTGATTTCAAGACATATTACAAGTTTGCTTACTGGAAGAACGTTGAAATCCAGCTGCTTGTTGAAAAGTTTGCAGGCAAGAATCAGATCGGATACCTCGGTCATACTCTTGCAGATGGTATGCCAACACTCGGCGAAGCATTTACTCGCCTTAAGGTTGGAAACAAGACATCAACTGGAACTGTATCATCGTAGTGAATCATAAGCATGCCGCTTTTGATATAAAACTTACACTGCCATTGTTGTAATGTTTGCCCCTGCCCCCTCCGGCAGGGGTTTTTATTTATCTGACTATCTTAATATGAAAAAGCTGATTATCTGCGGAAAGGCTAACATGGAGAAAACTGTTGCTGAAATCCGTACAAAAAATTGTGAATTGTGGATGCTTGGAACAGACCCGCGAGAAGGTGCTGACAGGTATTTTGAGTTACACGGAATCAAGACTAAATACGAAAACACAACCTATGAGCTTCCTGATTCAGTGTATGAGATGGGCTTGCCGGTAAATAATTCCGTCAGTGCGCTTCTGATTTATGCCTGGTTATCCGGCTATAAAGAAGTTTCTATTGTCGGCGCACCGATGAACGCTAAGGCAGAATATATTGAAGAACGCCCAGCTCTTGCTTTTGTTATCGGATATCTTGCCGCCCTTGGCATGAGGCTTGAATGGGACGGTATGGTTGAAAATCTCAATTATGGGATGAAAAAGAAAACTGCAGCTGTAAAAGCTGTTGAAAAGGAAGATGTGGAGGAAAAGGAAGATGGCGAAGAATAATACAACTGCAAAGGCTGTCGAAACAGCTGATATTGAAGCTGTAAAGGAAACTGCAGAGGCAGTAAAGGCAAAGGCTCCGGTTGTTCCAGCCGGCGAATATTACAAGAATGTAAAAGTTCGCTTTCTGGGCTTAATCTGTGCATCATACGGAACTTTTGACGCCGGAGATACAGGCGAAATTCCGCTTGCAGATGCAAAGGCCCTTGCCGAAATCGGTAAATGTAAAATTATCGAGGAATAAAGCCTATGACTTTTATTACAAGTGAAATGCTGCAGAAGTTCCAGGATAAGCACGTAGAGGAAGGCGACACAAAGCCGGCTGACTATTGCAATTCTGCAATGGAAATGGTGCGTGATTATCTTGGATATGATCCGGAGCAGCAGACATACACTCAGGTTGTCAAAGGTGATAATGGAGCACTGGCGGCGCTTTGTGCAATGCCGGTTTCTGCCATAACTGCGTTTTTTGTAGATGGCGCGGAGCATAACCCGAACGAAATCGAAGTTGAAAATGGAAATTACATCTGTTTTGTTGACAACTCCGTTTTTCAAAAAGGTGTGCGCTATACAATTACTTTTACAGCCGGATTTGCAACTGTGCCGGACATCATCAAGACAACGGCGCTTCAGATTGCTTCCCTCTTGTGGGAAAGTGCGGGCGGAAATCTTGCGGTAAGTTCTACAAGCTTTGCCGATACAGGTTCCCGTGTATTCAATAATTTTACAGCAGACCGCTTTCTTAAACAGATAGCGCAGTATAAGCGTATTTTTTAGGGAGGTGTTCTATGGCAGATGAAAAAAAAGAAGAGAGTTTAGTGGAATACCGACTTACACAGATTGAGCAAAAAATAGATCAGGTTCTTAATTTACAGCTTCAGCAGCAGGCTTTAGACTTCAGAATGAATGCTGTCGAGGCTTGTATTAAAGACCTTAAAAACAATCAGAAGAAAAATATTGAACGCTGGCTGAATCCTCTTATTTCGGCTGTTGTTTCGGGGCTGGTTGCCTTTGTTCTTATTAAGGTAGGTTTGAAATGAAGAATCCGCAGACTATTTGCAAAGATTTCTATTCCAGAGTTTCGCCGGAAAGGCTTGAAACAATCGGAAAATACGGATGCTGTGCTTTTGTGCTGCTCTGGTGTCTTGGAATAGAGCCCGATGATCTGGAAGCCATCGAGCTTGTAAACGACATGATAAACGCCGGAGTAATTGAAAAGGATTGCACTGTTCACTGGGCTGAGGCTGTAAAGTTCCTGACGGGCCGTGAAATTTCGGTTCAGTTCAAAGACATCAAAGACATTCTATCAATTAAAGATAGAACTCCGGTGCGTTATGACTATAAAGGAAACGGGCACTGGGTAGGCGTTGAGCGTGGAATGATAGCTTTCAATCCGCTCAAACAATCAAACTGTGTAGATAAGGGCCGGCCGACAACGGCGCGGATTATCAAGCTTAAATAGCAAGGAGGAAGAAATGAAAAATTTCTTTAAAAACATCTGGGTACAGGTAATTGCCTGGATAATGGTTGCTGTAGGTACAGCGGTTTTGATTCTTGGCGGCGTTGATGCCGGTAATGTTGCAAAAATTCCGACTCTGATTTTCGGAATCATCGAAGCAATTGGCGTTTTGATTTTGTTCATTAAGTCAATGCTTCGGGCAAAAGATACTAAAAATAAATAGTGTCGATTTGTCAGATTAAATAAAGGCTCCGCATTTTGCGGGGCTTTTTTGTTATGACCTTATTAACGGAGGATTTAAGATGGATGAAAAACTTAAGAGCCGTAAGTTCTTAGTATGGATTGTATGGCTCATTATTACAATTCTTGTGATGATTTTCTGTACTGCAGTAATGATTATTACACATGAAATCACAGAATCAATGACAGGACTCATTGAAAAGGTTCTCAGCTGGTTCTTCGCAATTTCTATGATGTATCTGGGTGTTAATGCGGGCCAGAAGGCAGCTTTTGCAATCGGTGATGCTATAGGCTCACATACCGAGACTGAAACAAAAGATGAGGGTTAGAAGATGAATACATTAACACTTTATCTTGTGATTATAGCTTTAATCGCAATGCTTGCGGGGGTTGTATATGTCAGCATTAAAAACATGCAGAAAGCGAAGGCCGACCGCATCAAATACGAAAATGAAATTGCAAGTCTTAAAAAGAACATTGCGCAGCTTGTACAGCATGCAGAAGAGCTTGCAGAAATCAAACACGACCAGAAAGAAACAGAATCTGCTCTACAGGAGGCAAAGACAGATGAAGAAATTGCAGATATTGTTGCTGCTGTTATCAATTCTAACAATAACAGGGTGCGTAAGTAAGCCGAAGGCAGAAATCACACTTCCGCCGCAGCCGGAACGCTCGGAGCTTAAGGCACCCGAAACGCTCCGCGATTACGCTATGACAATAATTTATTATGAGTATCTTGTTCAGGAATGGGAGCTCTGGGCGCGGACTGTAGAGGGCTTGGTTTATGGCGAATCAGATAATTAACGCTTCTGTTGATATTGAAGAAGTACAGCAGGCCCTTGCAGGAACATCAAAAAGCCTTCCGGCTATCCAGAAGAGCGTTTTAAGAATTGCGGCAAGGGGAACTGCAAAGCGCATCAAGGCAGCTATAAACACAAGCGATTTGCAGAAGCGCACGGGCGAACTTTTGAAGGCTTATGTGTACAAGGTAAAAAAAGACGGCAGCCAGGCGAACGTGTATCCGAAGGCATTGATTGGTAAAGATCGCACAATCTTTCCGAAAGCAATGACCCTTAGCTACGGACACGATGGCCCGACAAAACGGGCTAAGAGCTGGCATATTACGCCGCGTGGTTTTGTTCAGGCCGGTCAGCAGTATGCAGAAAGCGGTGCTTACATGGACGATGTTCAGAAAATGATTGATAAAGAGCTCGAAAAATACTGGGGGTAATATATGGAGCAGATAGCAGAAGCTATTAAAAAGTTTATTCTGGAAGATGTAAACGCAGAGCTTTCGGGGCTTGCAAGTGAAGGTGTAACACTTTCACAGATTGCAGAGAAAAACATTGTTTTTGGTACGGTTGATTTGTCGCGATATGAAGCCGGTGTGATCGTTTCGATTCTTCCGGAGACACAACAGCCGGATGAAGAGTTTATAAACGGATTTTCCGACCGTTCAGAGTTTACAGTTACATTCTTGTTTCAGAAAGAAAAGTATTCTCTTCTGGTCAAGAGAATGTTCCGTTATGCAAAAGCGTTCCGCATTGCTCAGGCAAAGAATCCGGAACTGAGCAACGTTGACGGTACTACAAAGCTGGGTGTTGAAGATACTGAAATTACACAGATTCAGTTTTATCCAGATACCGGCGCGGTTGCTCAGCAGATGACGGCTTTCGAGATCACTCTTGCAACTGATACCGAGGAAGTTATCAACTGACTCTTTTATTAAATCTTTATAAGGAGATGTTACCATGGTAAAGAAACATCAGATTGCTCCGTTTTTGAATAAAGCGGTAGACAGCGAAACTGGGCTTGTTAATAAGACAACCCCAGACTGGATGCGTATCTGTATGTCAACAGCGTTTGACTTGAATATGAATCCAGAAACAGAGGATCGCGATTATATCTGCGACGAGGCACCAACAACAGAGCTTAAGCAGTATAAGCCTTCTTTCAACACTCCACTTGTAATGCACGAAGAAGAACCTGATTATGACTTCATTTTCGGAAAGTTCTTCAATCAGGACACCGGAGATAAGGCAAAGAGCGAACTTCTGCTTGTATTCTTCCAGGAGCCGGTTGATGCTGCAACAACACCGACACACTTCAAGGCATGGCGCGTTGACTGTACAATTATCTTGAGTGATTTGAACAGTGTTGATTCAACACTCAGCTTTGACACAAACTTTGCCGGCACCGTAAAGAAAGGTTATGTTACCATTTCTGACGGCGTTCCAACTTTCACAGAAGGAACTTATTCGTCACACTAATGCTTAACCTTGCAAAAGTAAAGCTTCCCGACTGTATTGATTGCGGCGGGAAGTTTTTTAATATTAAAACAGATTTCCGCACATGGTTTAATTTTTCCGAGGCAGTAAACGAGAAAGGCGCGGTCATTGATGCCGTTGATTTCGTTTATGAAGATGAAATTCCAGCTGCAGAAATGAAAGCCGAAGCTTTCAAAAAGCTTCTTGATTTTTACATGCCGAAAAATGAACTGCCAAGAAAAACCAGCGGCGAAGATTCCGGCGCAAAAATCCTTGATTACACAATTGACGCTGACTATATTTACGCAGCTTTCCTGGAACAGTACGGCATTGACTTACTGCAGACCGACAAAAACGGTCACATAATAGAGATGCACTGGCACAAGTTCCTCGCCCTACTTTCCGGCTTACACGGCACAAAGCTCAATGAGATAATGAGCTGGCGCGGCTGGTCTGGTGATACAAAAACCGAGTACGGAAAACAGATGCAGAAATTGCGAAATGCGTGGGAACTTCCAAACGAGGACAGAGAAAAGGTTCAGGAAGATTTAGAGAAGTTTAATAAACTGTTTAAGTAATTAGTTGAATTTCTTGATGAACAGATAAGCCAGAAGAATTGACAGACCAAGAGGAAGCGCAGCGATAAGAACTGAACCAACTACATAACTAATTGCAAGGATTGCAGCCATATATTACCCCCTTTCTCAATCTGACTTTATTATAAATCTATATTGCATGTTGTCAAGGAAAATAATATATGGCAAAAAACGCTTCAATTAAAATCACTGCAGATACAAACGAAGCAAAAAAAGGCATTCAGGGAATCACATCTGAATTAAACAAGTTTGCAAAGCAGGTCAAAGGCTCTGACGTTGTAAAAATGGGCGTTGCTTTTGGAGCTGCAACAAAGGCCGTGGGCTTAGCTACAACAGCCATTAAAAAAGGCGCTGAAGCCGTAAAAGAACTTGAAGAAGCTTACAGAGTCCAGATAACAGCCGAAAAGCAGCTTGAAGTTGCTGCAAAGAATAACCCGTATCTTAATCACGATTCAGTAAGACAGCTTGAAGATTATGCAACACACCTTCAGAGTATTTCAACTGTAGGCGATGAAACTTTACTTCCTATGATGGCACAGCTGGCCGCCGCTGGACGTACTCAAACTGAGATTCAGGATATTATGAGCGCCGCTCTTGATGTTTCTGCAAGCGGTATGATGTCGCTTGATGCTGCAGTTACCGCATTGAATAAGACTTTCAGCGGAACAGCGGGCCAGCTCGGAAACCAGATTTCAAAGATTAAAGAACTCACAAAAGAACAGCTGAAAAGTGGCGAAGCAGTCAAAATCATTGCCGAACAGTTTAAGGGAATGGCAGAGGAAACTGCTGCTGCAACCGGCTCTGCAGAACAGCTCAAAAATGCTGCAGGCGACCTGAAGGAAGAGATGGGCGCCGTTTTTGAATATGCTTCAGTTCCTATGCGTAAGTTTTTCACAGAAGCATTTTCAAACCTTTCAAGTTATCTCAGTGAACTGCGAAAGACCAGAGAGGATGCTGAAGCCGTTCTTGCAGCTATGGAACGCGCAAAGAAAGGCACTGCTAGTCTTGAAGATTTTGAGCTCATAGAAAGCGGAGCAGAACAGCTCATTGATAAAAATCTTGATAAGATTGATGAACTGCAGAAAAAATATGATGAACTCTCAGAACGTAAGCAGAATGGGAAAGCTGGTCAGAAGCTTAAGGATGAAATGGCCGAACTTGAAAAGCTTAATGATGGATACATACAGCTTATTGAACTTACAAACGTTGAAATCGACAAAAAACAGCTTGAAAGGTTCCAGGAACTTGTAGAAGAATCTCAGGAAGTAGAAACCGCCGCCGCAAAACAGACAATTCTTGTTCAGGCCCAGACTTATGAAAAGAAGCTTAAGAACAGTCAGGAATATAAAAAGGGAATTCTTACTATTCAGAACGAGATCACAAGTGCAGAATTGATTGCAGAAGAAAAAGCTGCCATTGCGGCGCAGGAAGCTTATGAGCAGAAAATTAAGAACTACAAGGAAGAGATAGCCCAGCGCGAAAAGCTCGGTGAGTCACTTACTGAAGAGGAAAAAATTACAGGTGAAATTCAGGTAAGACAGAAAGGACTTTTTGAGCTTGTTGAAAAATATAATACACTGAACTGGAATACATCCGACATTCAGGAATATGCCGACGAGATCAAGCGCCTTTATGACCTTATAAAGCAGAAAGGTGAAAACAAAGAGACGGTTGACAAGGATTCAGAGGAAAGACTTAAACAGCTTAAGAGCGAGGCAGAAAGCCTTATTTCTCAGGCAAATTCTTTTGTGGGTACAAAAGAAAGTTTGCTTTCAGAACAGATTAAGGATGAAATAGCCGCTCTGGAAGAATACATGAATACGCTTGATGAAACCGGCGAAGCATACGAACAACTTGCACAGAAGAAGGAAGCTCTTGAAGCTTTAGTTGATGCTGTAAAAACCGAGGAACTTACAAACCAGATTATGAAGAACCTCGAAACAGTAACAACCTACGTTGAGAAGTTCGCAGAAATTACAAACGGCATTACAAATCTTGTACGACAGAACAACGAGCAGGAAAACGAGGAAGCCATGGCTTCACTTTCCGAGCAGTATACAAATGGAATTATTTCCTATGAGGAATACTGCGAAAAGAAAAAGGAACTCGACAAGAAAGCCGCTCAGGAAGAATACAAGCTTAAGATGTGGGAATGGACGGCAAGCTTTCTGCAGGCAACTGCAAATATTGCAATGGGCGTTTCAAAGGCACTTGCCGAGGGCGGCCCTTATGCCGGCCCTATTCTTGCAGCGCTTATCGGTGCATCAGGAGCGATTCAGATTGCGACAATTGTTGCGAATAAGCCGAAAGCACCAAGTTTTGCAACCGGTGGTATTGTTCAGGGTGCCAGCTATTCAGGCGACAGAGTGCATGCAAATGTAAATTCCGGAGAAATGATTCTGACAGAACAGCAGCAGGCAAACCTCTGGAAGCTTGCAAACGGCGCGGAAGGTGGAAGCGGCGCGGTTGTAAATATGCCGGTAAACATTCAGAACAACACCGACGCCTCAGTAAAAACACAGCTTTCGCCGGACGGCTTGCTTATTTTGATTGACCGACATATCAACGCAGAAATGGCAAAAGGAACATACACACAAAGTATGAACGTAGCCCAGGGAAGAGCACAGGGCGCATCTTATTTATAGGAGCTTAAGAGAATGAATGTTTATACATGGCCTTCAACAGTAAATACAAGATTTTTCAGTGGAAACGACAAGCCAAAGGAAAATACAGAAACAGTTTCTTATCTTTCTGGCCGTCAGGTCAGTTATCAGATAAACACTAAAAAACTGATGACATTTAAGGTTAAGCTCGAAGTTACAAAAGCAGAGCTTGCCCTCTTCTGGACTTGGTACAACGATGTATTAGGCCAGAACGCAAATGCCTTCACTTGTACAGCTCTCGGAAACAGCGTTTACCGTTTTGTTTCTATTCCCGACCCAGAAGATACGGATCAGACAACCCGTGTTCTTTCAATGGAAATTGAAGAGGTATTTTAATGACACAATCAGAAATATTTAATCTGCTGTTTAACGGCGGTAACTTTTCAAGACATTTTCTCATAAAGCTTACGCATCCAACAGCCGGCACCCTCCGTTATATCAATAATAACGAACAGGTAACATACCAGAATGAAGTCTACAAGCCCGCAAGTTTTGAATATACTGAGCCGAACAAGTCCGGCGAAGGTGCAAAGCTCGATATTTTTGCAACAGATAATTATGAGCTTGTTGAATGGGTAGAAAACGCAGATTATTACTATTTTCTTGATGTTGAAGGTATTTTGATAAACGGCCAGATTCAGGAAATCAAAAGCTATCGTCATTTTTACGGTACTGTTTCAATGGGAGACGATAACAAGCTTTCTTTTGCTCTCGAATCTGACGGCCGCCTTGATATGGTTTTTACCGTTTACAAGTATGATACAGACCTGAACCGAGGTAACGCTTGATAGATGTATCAGATTTAATCGGCATCCCGTATAGAGAAAACGGGCGCAGCCTTTCGGGGCTCGATTGTTACGGCCTTGCAATTCTGGTAGAAAAGCGGCTCGGAAAAACTCTGCAGGATGTAGTTTATAACAACCATGACAAAGAGCTTTCGGCAAAGTATGCGCCGCTTCTGAATGTTCGCAAAACTGACTTTATTACAGAAGGCTCAATTTTGGAATTTCATATAAAAAATACGCTTCATATTGGAGTTGCGCTCAATAGTCAGAACATGATTCATGCAACTACAAACCAGGGAGTAAGGATTTCAAGGATAGCAGCCTATAAAATCGCAAATATTTACGAGGTTTTATAATGGGATTGCTTAATATCTACAACACAATCGACAACACACACGAAACAATTGTTGCAAACGGCAGGCTTAAAGACATTCTTCCGGATGTCGATTTTAATCATTCTTTAGTAATTAAAGCTGGAAACAGACTCACAAGCGAATATATGGTTACAGAGGATGATGTTTTATATGTTCGCAAGGTTCCTGGCTCTACTGCAGTAATTGCTGGAATTGCCATTGTTTGTGCAGTTATTGCCGTAGGTGTCGGTGTCGGCTCTGCTATTTATGCAAAGAAACAGTCAGAAGAAGCAAAAAAGCAGATGGAAAAAGCGCAGAGGGATGCGCAGAATCTTGCCCAGCAGACACAGCAGCTTCCGTTTATTCGTGGAGCAAAGAACCGCAAAGCTCTGGGCGAAGCCGTTCAGTTCTTAATGGGTTCGGTATATAATACGCCTTACAATCTGACAGACGGATTTTACAGCATCGGCGGAACCGATGGAGTTGATTCATATTACAGCGCTGCTTTCTCTTGTGGTTTCAACTCTCAGAAGATAACAAAAATTTTAATCGGCAATGAGGCAATCTGTACAAGAAGCGGCGGAATTGACGGCGAGCTTCCTTTCGATTCCAGCTCTATTTATTTCCAGAACAATGCAAACCGTGTAGAAGTTCGTCAGCCTGGCGAGTGGCTTTCACTTGCAAACTGTATGCAGAAAGTAAGCGCTACCTATGCCGGCGCGGAGCTTAAACACGATTACGGAAAAGATGCAGTTCCGGTCATCGTTCAGGCGGCAGACAATGCCATGAAAATACAGGTTTGTATTCAGTTTTCTTCATTGAGAAAATACAAGTCTGATTCCGGAAACTGGACAACAAGACGAGCGCAGGTTTGCCCTTACTGGTCAAACGATGGCGGGCAGACATGGCACATGTTTATTTTTGCCGGTTCAGAAACCGAGAATATTCAGGATCAGGAAACAGGAGCAACAACAACATACTACAATGTGTTTAAGCGTAACGTTAATCATAACATCCGCTTTGTTGCAGAAAAGACGTTTACAGCTGCAGAAAGCTACGGAAAACAGATTTCGATTAAAGTTGTAAAAGAAACACCGAAAGAAGAAAGCAATACTCAGGAAGATTGTGCTCTCTTGTGGTATCAGACATTCAGCTATGATGCGCAAAAATCAACTTCCAGCACTCTTGAAGCATGCCTCATAGAAGAAGCGGAACTGATTAACAAAACAACAAGGGTTGCATACAGAATTATTGCGGATGACAGCACACAGGACATCCTCGACGAGCTTCACTGTATTACAGAGGCAGCGGCGCGGACATGGAACGGCACCGAATGGAGCTCTGCAAAATCTGCAACCAGAAACCCCGCTTCGTGGCTTCTGGAAGTTTTAACAAGCGACGTACACAAGCCGAGCCAGCTGCAGGATAGCGAAATAAACCTTGCATCTTTCGGGGCTCTGTACGAATACTGCGCAGAAAACAATTTTTATTGTGACGGTATTATTACACAGAGCGAAAAGAAGAAGGATGTAGTTGAGCGTATCCTTAAGCTCTGTAATGCTTCCATCATCATTAACAACGAAGGACTCTACGAAGTTTGCATTGATAAGGAAGAAGAGAATCCGGTCGCGCTGCTTAATGCAGAAAATATTGTTTCATTCTCATTTTCAAAGAGCCTTGCAAAGAAAGTAGACGGTTCAAAGGTTACATTTACAAACCGCGACTCATGGACTGTTGACACCTTCTATTCAATGCTTGACGGTGGCGGTTATGATTACATTAACGACACAGTAGATACACTGGCCATTGAATATGCTACAACTTACGAACACGCATACAAGATAGCACAGCGTCAGCTTCGCCAGAGACAGCTTCAGCCGAGGGAAATCAGGGTTGATGTAGGCCATGAAGGCGATTATTACCCGCTCTACTCTACCGTGCTTTTGCAGCTTCCGCACCTTCTGCAAGGCTTAAGAAGCTCTGTAATTAAAGCCATCAGATACAATGCAAGTCTTGAAATTACCGAGATAGAAATTTCTGATCTGGTTGATTTTGTACAGAATCAGCGCTACGGTGTTATAATTCAGGCTACAACCGCATACGGCCATAAAATGTACTCTGCAGAGGTTACAAATGAAACCTCAACAAGCAGTACAAGAATACTTACTTTCGCAGAACCGCTTTCGCTTTCCGGAGAAACAATCCTTCCGGAGCGTGGCAATCATCTTTCTTTCGGGCTTCTGGACGAAAACGGCCGATTCTCGAAGATTACAAATGTTATGAAAATATACGGTGTAGAGCCAAACGGAAAAGACGGTTTTACACTTTCACTCAGAGATTACAACGAAGAGGTATACGCATATACACCGGCCGGCGTTCCGCTTCCAACTTATAAGAGCAATATCACCCGACCACAGCAGAGAGAGAAGTCAGTTACACTGGACGACTTGAATGAGCTCCGCGGTCAGATGAATAACAGCCTTAACGGCATCCTTACAAGACCAGATGAAATTTCGGAACCTAGTAACGTCCAGAACGTAACTGCTCAGGCATCCGAGAGCGGAATTACAGTAAGATGGGATTCTATTCCATCAACGGGCCTTGCAGATTCAATCAAGCATTATCTTATTGAAGTTTCAAAAGATTCCGGCGAAACATGGACGGCTCTTGCTCCATCAGCTGCAAACCAGAGTTTCTATACTTTCGTTCGCACTGGCGAAGGTGCTGATGGATACCCAGAGGCAGAAGATTTGTCTACATGGCAGTTCAGGGTTAAGGCGGAAAATATTTACGGCAAGAAGAGCATTGAATGGGCTGTTGTTTATTCTGTTGATACATCTGAGTACGGTACATGGATACCACAGCAGCCTATTGTTGCGAATCCGAGAATCAATCACAGAACAATAACACTTAACTTTTCACAGCGTCAGGCTTGCTATGGTGAAGTAGTCTTTTTAGTTTCAATTCAAAGATACGACGAATACGAAGCAGATGATCCTATCTGGTTTAAGCCGGATTTACAGTCTGATCCATACAGCGGAGCAACCGCTTACAAAGACGTAAACGCTACCGACCCGTTTATTGTCGACGGTGTAACCTATTACTTTCTGAGAAGTACAAACAGCTTTACACAGACCCTTCCGCTCGAAAAACAGCTTGCAGAAGCATTTCTTGAAGTACACCGTGGCGAAGGTGTGCTTGAAAGATTAAAGGCAAATGTCGGCGGCGCGGTAGATATTGATCTCGAAGTGATTTCCGGCTCTGCAATCACACAGGCAATTGATACAAACTATTATTATCGTATTTGGTGTTTGAACGCTACAACCGGCGTAAGAAGTGAAGAGTTCTCTCAGGTGCTTATTACCGCAAAGGCAACAAGCGCTTATGACATTGTAGATGCTGCCATTATTACAAACAAGCTTGCAGATGAAGCAGTCACAATCGACAAGCTTCACGCGAACTGCGTTACTGCAGAAAAGCTTTATTCCCGAAACCTCACCACAACAGGAGCCTTTATCGGCAGTATTTACGGCGCGGAAATTGATACTGTTGAATTTGTGCTTGCCAGCATTTACCAGGAAGGCGTTGAATATTACGTTTATGATTCAGAAACTCAAACCTATGTAAAGCCGGTTATTCAGCCAACTGCAGAGACATTCGACGAAGGCACTTATTATATTAAGAATAAAAACTGGGGAATGCCAAAGCAGACAGCAGACAACTTCTGGAAGGGGCTTGATTCAGATAACCCAGAATTCAGAATCGGAAACGATATTGATGCCGAAATGTTTGAGCTTGCAACCGGCAAGACAAACACAGAAGCAGAATATATGCACTATCTCTCTAAAACAACAACCTATAATTATAACTACAATGATCCGGACACTCACCAGGATGTCAGCGGTTCAGTAACTCTGCAGAGAGGTATTTATTTCAAGATTGCAAACTTTATCGTTACCGCAATCAATTCCATCATCAAGGGTGTTTTCTACATCAAGAATAAGCTCACCGGCAGAAACTTCATAGAAGTGAATCCGGAAACAACAGCAACTGAAGATTCAGCTCAGGTGCCGGCAGAAACTATGCGTATCAATGGCGATGTGTCTATCGGTTCAAAAGCCGGCAATACAGCAGGAGTTCTTTCTGTTGCCGGAGATGTCAGCTCTGGCGGAGATATTACAGCCACAGGAGACGTTTCTGTCGGGGATGATTTAGGGGTTACTGGTGATGCGACAGTGGGCGGAGCTCTTGGAGTTACCGGAAACCAGACTGTAGGAGGAACTTCAACTATAACAGGAGATTTGAGCGCTGCAAGCTTCAGCACTTCTGGAAACATTACTTCCTCAAATGGAACTGTAAAGGGAAAGGCAGTTGATATTAACGGATTTAAGATTACTGCTATTTCTTTTGATTATGGAACAGCAACGCTTTCTATTACAAAACAGTAAGGAGTTTTTGAAATGTTAAAAGTAAACAATACACCGGTTAAGAAAGTTCTTGTTAATGGGGCAAATGTTCACAAGGTAAAAGTAAATGGAACAACTGTTTTTGATGATCAGTGCTATATAGACTGGAGTGTTACATATCATAGCTGGGGAAGCAGAGCCGGTTCAGTATGGACTATGTTTACAGCAAATGTTCATAGATCAGATTCTTATCCTAGTGTTGATTCAAAAATAACTGTAGTTACAGAAGATGCAAACGGTACAAGGGAGACAAAATATTACGACTTACCTTTAGAAAATGAACAAGTTTCTGGTGGCGGATGGTCAGCAGGTGCTTATGGTAACTGGAAAGTATGGATTTATATAAAAGATAAATTGTTGACTTCATGGGATTTTATGAGCCATACAGAGCTTACTTATGATTATACATATTCTGGTAGGGAATATTTTTACGAAAGCTAATAAATAAAAAGGAGAATATATTTTATGGCAAGAGTTACAGACCTTGAATCAATGGAGAGTGAACAGGTAAATGCGAGCAGAGACTTGCTCCATTTAGTTGATGTATCAGATGAAACCAGCGTTGATAAAAAAATCACCGTTGAGAAGCTTCTTGCAAAGTCACCGGATGCCGGTTCAGCTGCAAGGGGCTTTGTAAACACCTCGGCCCAGAACATTGCGGGTGTAAAAACTTTTGATGACGGAATCGTTGTTGATAACATTCACACTTCCGGCAATCTGGATTTGACCATGTTTACACGCTTTGTAGTTGTGAACGCGGTTCCGGAAGTTGCAAACATGGAAGAGCGTGTTTTATATCTTTACAATACAGTAAATGATGTTTATCAGGGCTACTATCTGATAAAAGACGGAAACAACCGTTCACGCGGTCAGATTGGAGGCAGAAGCTACACAGGCGGAACCGGAATCACAGTAAACGACAGTACAGCTGTAATCACAAACAACCTTGCAGCATCCGGAGGAACCCTCGGCGGAAATACAAGCGTTCAGGGTGACCTTACAGTTACCGGTGACATTTACCAGCAGGGCACTTCATACGAAACCCATGCAGAGAAGCTTTACACAAAGAAAGATATGATCATCACTCGTGACGGCGCACAGTCACCGCTTGCAACCGGCGAAATGTCAGGAATTAAAGCCGAGCACTACAACCTCGACGGTGACGACGGAGTTCTTGCTTTCGACAGCTCCGGCACCGCTCGCGTCGGCGATGACGGCGACACTCAGCCGCTTGCAACAAGAGCAGAAGAATCTGACATGATTGATGGCGCGGTTGCAAAATGGAATGCTACAGACAAGTGTTTTGAAAGTGCAAACTTCAATGAAAATGACGTTGCAGGAAAGCAGCCTAAAACAATGTCGTCATCTGTTACAGTAGAAGGAGCTGTAAAAACAACTGTTGAAGGTGCTATTAGTGCATTGAATACTTATGCAGATAAAAAACAGCCGTCAATTTTATCATCACCGATTGTTGTTGATGGAGTATCAAAAACAACTGTTGAAGATACACTGCAGGCAATCAATACAATGGTTGAAGGCCTTTCTTTAGGTCTTGAGACATCATATTTCGGCGGAATTGTTGCACCGACATGCCGCTGGTTACGTTTTACATCTACCGACAGAAAATCATTGAAAATTGTTGCAAATACGCTTATCAAAGTAGGCGCAAAAACTTTCTTTGCAGATACTGATAAAATTTACGATTTGAGCGGAGACATTTCACAGAACGGAAAGGATTATTTTGTATACCTGAATGTTTCAGAAGTTGACGGCGAGGATGTATGGAGCTTGTCAGCAACTGTTACAAAAACATCAAATACTTCAACAAGCAGATACATAGGCCGCTTCCATACTCTTTGTGCAGCTGTTCCGGCTGGTACTACAATGATTTATCCGACAGAACAGCTTGCATCTGGTACTCAGGTTTGCCTTGCTCCGTACTCTCAGGATTCCGACCCTGATTTTTATGCTTTCTATTTGAAGGCAGCAACTGCAGCTTCGACAAATCAGAACAGCGCATTTTATACAACACCGTTTGCGCATCCGCTTGCCGGCTTTGCTGCTGGTGATATTCTTCCTGAGTCAGTATGGTGTTTGACTTTCCGCCCTGATACAAAGTACGAAGATGCAATGTTCTATGATCCAGTAACAGGCCGTGCTGAAGATATTTATTTACAATCTGGTACTGGACTTGCAACAAGAAGTGCATACGGCAATGTTACTCTTGCAAGAAGTAGAACTCCATGGAGTCATCAAAGCGATATGCTGGCTGTAGGAAAGCGCTTACTAAAAGACTGGGAATTTACAGCTGCATCAATGGGGTCAAATCAGGGCACGAATATTGCCGGCTCAGCGTTTCCTTCTGCAAGTCCTTATTCTGGCGGACACAACGACACTTCAAGCCGCCGCATGATAAGTATGTGGGGTGCGGAAGATATGTGTGGTTTATTGTGGCAGTGGCTTGAAGAGTATGTCGGCAATGCCTCGGCTGATTGGCATATTGAGGATGGCTCTTCTAATGCTCCATTCGGTAAGCAGTATTGGAATGTCTATCAGCTGCTTGCGGGTGGCGCCGGGGGCCACGGGGCGGCTTGCGGTTCGCGTTGTCGGGATGCGAATGTCGTGCGCTCGGATGTCGCTGCGAGCGTCGGCGGGCGCGGGTCGAGCCGAGTCATCCGTACTATCGGATAACCGTAAAACGACATTATTAATATGGAGATTTAAAAATAATGGATATACCAAAATTCAGCGGGCTTGTTACTAACAAAGTTCTTGATGGTGACAAAGTCCGCATTGATGATTTGTTGAATAAAGAAATTATAATTTGTAATTTCCAGATTACAACAAGCAAATATAAAGATAAAGGTTGTGGTTATTGTATAAAAGTTCAATTTTATTATGCAGATGATCCGACCGAAACAAAACGTGTCTTTTTCAGTGGAAGCGGAGTAATAAAAGACCAGCTGGAAGAAGTAAAAGCTGCTCTTGAAAAGAATCAACAGCCGTTACTGTTTAAGGCAACAGTTAAGAAAGTTGCAAATTATTATTCGCTGGTATAGCGGATTTTATTTGAAGTTACAGGTTATATAGTGCGCTGATTGCAGGTGGCAACTGGGACAACGAGGCGAATTGCGGTTCGCGTTGTCGGAATGCGAATAACGTGCGATCGAATGTCAATACGAACATCAGCGGGCGCGGGTCGATACGGGAGAAAGAAGAGCAACTCCGAACTCTGACAAGGGTTGTGCTTACTCTCGGCTGAATCTGTAACTTTGGTTATACAACCAGAACACAAAACGGAGCGGCGGTCTGTTACAGTAGGAAACGAGGTATCAGGCCGCTTTTTATTTAATAAGATAGAATTATGAAAACATATAAAAATTTATGGGAAAAGTTTATATCAAAAGAAAACTTTGAACTTGCTTACAAGAACTCAATTAAAAATAAATCAGGTCAAAGACAGATTAGGCATTTCAATCAGCACAGAGAAGAAAATCTTGAAAGAGTACGTCAGCTTGTTATTTCAGGGCAATTCCATACTTCACAATATAAACAAATGATTGTTTATGAACCTAAGAAGAGGATAATCTATAAACTTCCCTATTGCCCTGATAGAATCGTTCAACATGCAATTATGAATATTTTGAAACCGATTCTGATGCGGTTATTTATTAAAGATACTTATGCTTGTATTGAAGGTCGCGGTCAGCATAAAGCAAGTATCAGATGCAGCGAATTTGTCAGAAGAAATACATACTGTATACAGGGAGATTGCAGAAAGTTTTATCCCAGCATTGACCAGAAAAAGCTCTCTGCAATGTTACACAGAATTATTAAAGATGATAAGTTTATGGCAGTTGTTGATGATGTCATTTTCAGCTTTCCTGGCGGTAAGAATTGTCCTATCGGGAATTACTGCTCGCAATGGTTTGGAAACTTTTATCTTACAAAACTTGATAATTTTATAAAACATGATTTACATATAAAGGATTATGAGCGATTTTGTGATGATTTTCTTATTTTTGGAAATGATAAAGAATATTTGCGTTATTGCAAAAATCGTGTAAAAGATTTTCTTCATAATGAGTTGTTTCTCGAATGTTCAAAGCTGGAACTATTCAAGACAAAACAAGGAATAGATTTCTGCGGATACCGTCATTTCGGAAAATATGTTTTATTGCGAAAATCAACTGCAAAACGTCAGATTAAACGCCTAAAGAAATTCCGTTTACATCCAGAAGATTATACAGAAGAATACCTGAAACAATCTCTTGCCAGCACAAACGGCATCCTCAAACATTGCTGTAGTTATAATTTGCAGAGAAAACTGCAGCTGACCTGATGGACTGGTACACAAAACTGGTACAAATTCCGCGTCGTGAATTGTATTAAAATACATCAGTTTGAACGGTTGCGGATAGTAAAATATTATAGTATAAAGAAATAGCAGGTTATTAGGACGCTTGCGGATTGTATTGAACTGTCAATTTTAAAATCTTCTAAGCAGTAGGTCGACAGTTCGATTCTGCCAAGCGTCATACTACTTAAATCCGTGTATTATAAAGAATTAGCATTTTAGGTAAGCGTCAAGAAATTGCCTGAATCTGCTGTTTTCTTCAACTGGTACACAAAGTGGTACATAAATATTCCGCCCGCCGGTAACAGTGGAATAAAGTAATAACCTGATTAAGAAATTACTTTTAATCGAGGTTATTTTATGACAAAACTTCCCTTCTCTCTCACAGTGCGAGGTGACTCGCCTTTCTATTACGTCCGATTCCGTAATGAACGAACCGGAAAATTCATGTCGTGGATTTCCACAAAAGAAAAGAATTACAACAGAGCGCTCCGCAAAGCGTGGGACTTGTACAACGAAAAATCTGCAGAGATAGACCAGCTTTCCTATTATGACACGCTCAGAAAATCCGAGTACACTCAGGCAGATGTTCAGAAGTTCCTTGAAGATTTCCAGCGCAAGGGATTTCTTACAAGCTTCGTTCTCAATGATTCAAGCCTTGCAAATACACCGGCCCTTCAATGGCTTGTTGATTTCTGGAATCCGGAGCTTTCCGAATATCTCAAAGAAAAGCAGCGCAAGGGGCAGGTCATCCATAAAAAACACCGCGAAAACTCAGCCGCCTTTATACTCCGGCACTGGTCAGAAATCCTCAAAGACAAGAAGCTCGGAGAACTTACCCGACAGGATATACAGGCCCAGTTCAACCGCCTCGATCAGCTCCCCCTCAATGGCAATACAAAAAATCATATACTCCGCTCCGTCCTCACTCCGCTTAAATGGGCCTATAACAACGAGCTCATAAACCGCGACCTTTCACGCGGCTGGATAATGTACAAGGCAGAATATAAAAAGCGCATAATTCTGACAATGGAAATGGCCCGCAGTGTCTTTCGCGTATCCTGGGGCAACGACATGGCGCGGCTTGCATCCATGCTGGCAATGTGTACGGGCATGCGCTGCGGTGAAATTCTCGCCCTCACAGCTGATGATCTAGAAGATTGCAGCATCTATGTTCGACATTCGTATAACATGAAAGACGGGTTGAAGTGTACGAAAAACGGCGAAGAGCGGCGGGTCTGGGTTCCCTTCCCGTTTATTATGGATCAGCTGAGGCATTATGCACAAACAAACCCGTACACCAACGGCGCGGGCTTTATCTTCTGGGGTTTATGCCCAGATAAGCCCATTGATAACAAAATCTTTCTGAAATTCTTCCGCCGTGCGCTTGTTTCGGCCGGAATGGAAAAAGAATCAGCAAAACAGATAACTTTCCATGCGTGGCGCCATTTCTATACTACATACATGGCCGAGCGGGTAAATCAGAGGGCTCTGCAGAGTCAGACGGGCCACAAAACCGAGGCAATGCTCGAACATTACGCGGCCCATCAAACCCTCGAAGAAGCAAAGCTGATAATGGATGCACAGTCAGAAGTTTTCGGGGCCGTTGTGGAATAGCTTAAACTATCCGCCAGCCTAAGCGTCGAGCGATTTCTTTTCCCTTGCGGTGCGGTCGGCTTCCCATTTATCCAGGAGCGTGCGCACCGTGTCTTGCTGTGTGGGGTCGAGCTGACCCCATTGTGCAAGAAGCCATTTTTCTTCATTACTCAGCCCGCTTTCCTTTCCGCTTATAAGCCATTCTACAGAGACGTTCAGATATTCCGCTATTCTCAGGCAGATATCACCGGCCGGCACCGTTCCGCGAGTTGACCATGCTGATATATTTTGCGGTTTGATACCGAGCGCATCCGCAAGCGTCACCCTATTCTCACCTTTCTTTTTCAGCAGATTATCAATTCTATCGACAATCAGCATCCCATTTGTCGCATTCTCTTTCATATAAAAACCACATATAAAAAATCGAAAAAAAAGCAACAAATGTTGAATATTTTTCTTGACTTAACAACATCTGTAATTTATTATAAACACATAAACAACAAATGTTGTTTTCTGACTGCTACTATAGTAGCAGTTCTTAATAAGTCTTGACGGACTTATTAAGAATTGACAAGTCAATAGGTCGAGATTCAATCAGGTAATTACTTTCTTGTTCCACTTACCGGCGGGCGGGAAGTTTTACATATAGGCCGTGCAAGCCGAGGTCTCGACCCCTCCGCTTCACGGCTTGTTTTTTTTTCTGGGCATTGCTGCGCTGGGCGCTCTCATCTGGCGTGGATGTCATATAAAAACCTTAGGGGTGCGGTTTTGCAAAGGTGCGTTGCATCTTAATTTGGATGCAGAACCGCCTCCCCTTTCTTTTCCATAAGGAGGTCGGATATGGAAAGAAAAAGATTGTGCGTTCGCGTCGGCGAAGCGTGCGAAATGCTTTCTATGGGTCGAACATCGCTGTTCAATTCTGATATTCCGTATATCAAAATCAACGGACTTCGACTCTATCGTATAGAGGATTTGGAGGCTTATCTGGAAGCCCACATTCAGCGCAAGGAGAAAAGAGCATGAATTATTACAACTATCTTGATGAAATGCAGAACCTTTGTTTGAAGGCTTGCAATGCACTTAAAGTTATCCATTCTGATGATCCTGTTCTTGCAGATGTATATTCAGCTGCAGAAGAAGGATTTTTTCAGAAGAAACAGAACTGCCTTGCGATTGATGCCGCAGCCCCAGCCGGCAGCGCAAAAACTGAAAGGCTTGAAAAGTTCCGCCAGACTGTTGCGGAGTGGGAAGATCGCGCAGCTTATAAGCTGAAGGAAGAAAACGATGCCAGGGAAAGCAAAAGGACAACCGCCTAAGGCAGTTATAGCAATTCCGAGCGAGCCAGTAAGAAAAGCCGGAGGCCGTGAGCTTGAATTCAAGAGTGTGCTTTCTTGTGCTAAATACTTCGGAATCCTACCGAGTACGATAACAAGAGTTTTAGTTCACGGGACAAAGCGCTTGCCTACCTTCGGGTATTACTTCGATTACAAAATATGAGCTTATGATTGAGCGGTTAGATAAAAAGGCAACTATTAAGCTTTTGGCGGCAATGAAGTTTCAGGCAGAAAGCGACATAAGGCTTTATTCCAAAAAAGCGGCGAAAAGGTAGCAGATACATAGGAAAGCGCATCTATGAAAGTGCGGTCTATTATCTGAATGTGGAACTTCCTGACATCAAGGAAGTTATAAGTGAAAGTTTTAGGGAATCATAAACAATGGCAAACAAAATTGATTATAAAGAGTATCTTTCCCATCTTGGCACCTATGAAACGGATGCAAAGAAGCGGGTTAAGGATTATTTGGAAAAGCAGATTCAGGATGATGAAGCTTTAAGGAATCTCTATCGCCCTGAAAAGATAGACGATTGTTATGACTTCATACAGAACGCAGTAAAATCCATGGTTCATTCTGGTGGATGCGTTGCTGTAGAAGATGCACTTGTCTGGAAGATGGCGAGAGATTATTTTATTGAGATTTTACCGAAAACGGCTGACGAGCCGCCGGAGGTAAAAGCAGCCATGCCACAGGTAGAAGGTGGGGAAAAGTCTGAGGCATCGGAAAACAGTGAGGCAGAAACGGAACCAGAGCAGAAAGAAGAAGAAAAAGCTGCTCCGGCCGACAACGAAAACGAAACTGTGACCGATGAATACGGATTTGAGGTTTACGGTGAAGAGCCGGAAACTGTTTCAGAAACAGGCGCAGAAACAGCGGAAGAAGCTGAAACTGAGGCAGAAACGGAACCAGAAGCAGAGACAGAAATTACAGAAGAAGAAACATCTGCAGAGGCCGACAACGAAAACTCAGGAACTCCATGCGAGGAAGCAGAACCAGAAAACGAAAAGCCTGAAGCTTCTGAAACCAAATACGACGCAGACGGCAACGGCCTTCTGTTCGACTTCTAGGGAGGCGCGGAAAATGCACGTTCCTACAGGCTGGCATGACAGAATCGTTATTGAAGATGGAAAAGTCACAAGGATTTTTCAGGCAGAGTGGAAAGATTACAAACACGGCGGAAAAATGTATTACTGCGATGTTTACAAAGAGGATGAAGATAGTAATTTTTATCAGCAGAATATTTATCGCTGTATGTATTACGGTCGTTGTGTTGCCTTTCCTGGCTTAGTAATAAATCCCCGCCCTACATGGTACGGATTGGGCGACCATTCAATTGCTGTAGAAGAAGGCTGGCAGAAAGTTGAAAGGCGCGGTGATTATGGCGGCCAAGACTTAAAAGACGCAGACAAAGAACTTATTTGCTCTGTACATCCATCGTTCAAATACGTATTCAAAAAGTACAAAATCATTAAACGTTGGCACTGCATGGAAATACTGGCTATGTGGAAAAAACATCCAGAGTTAGAACTTATTCTTGCAGTGGGTTATGAAAAAATCGGAATGAACAACAACTTCTGGAAGCTGAAAGAACAGAATCGAAAAGCTGTCTGTTTATTTATGCGACAGAATCCGCAGTATAAAGAATTCTCACTGCGACAGGTTCAGCGCTGTCTAAGATCAGGCAGTCCGGCTCTCTATGCTGAATACATGGTTGAAACCGAAAAGAGCTGGAATTATGCAGATATTACATTCACTGATTTCCTTTACCTGAAAAAACTTAAGGGATTCAGTAAAGACAGTTTTGATTCTGTAATAGCACGAAAGATTTCGATTTATTCTGACGTTCTCAGAATCCTTCGCAATTCAACGCATGATGTCAATGATCCATACTGGCGGCATCCGAAAGATTTAATTGCAATTCACGACAGACTTGTTGAAGAAGAGCGTGTTAAACGAGAGGCAGAAGGAAGAGCTTCAAGAGCTAGATTTGAGAAGTACATCAAAATCATTGAAAGAAAACTTTCTGGGTATGAAGGCAATATTGACGGATATTCTATCTTTGTTACTTCTGATTATTCGGAATGGAGGAAACAGGCAGATGCTTTGCATCAGTGTATTTGTGCTGCCGGCTATTATCAGATGATGGGCCGTGGTGATTGCACAATAGTTTTCATTCAGAAAGATGGAGTGCCACAAGCAACAGCTCAGATTATGCCGTCCGGAAAAATCAATCAGTTCTATGGTGATGAAAGGGACAGAGACAACTGCAGACCTTCAGAAGAAATCCGCGCCGCTTTTAATAAGTGGTTAGAAGTTATTCCAAAATCAAAATTCAAAAAATCAAAACCGCGCCAGCGCAAGAGCGAAAAGAAGGAGGTTGCAGCATGAGTTTTTTCAACAGTAAGCCTTGGGCAAAGATTCCAACAGATTTACTTGAAAATAAGGCTATGATCCGCGCCGAGGCAGAGCTTACTCCGGAACTCCGCGCCGCGCCAGTTTTACTGTATCTTGCAGGAGCTACAAAAGCAGATGACGACGGCATTTTTGACATCGGAGACGGCGAAGAGTTCGCCGCCCTGATTAAAGCAAACAGCCCCGAAATCGTTCAGCTGGTTGCTTCTGCAATGGTGAAATTCCGTATTTTTGCGCATGTTCCAAATTCAACTGTTTATCTGTTCGCTGAGTGGGAATACACAACGCGCCAGAACGGCAAGAGCCTGAAAAACCGCTTTGCGCAGGCTCAGGAGATATGGAAAAAGAAGCTCGATGAATCTTCTTTTTTTGCTCCGTATAAAAATGTAGACACGCTATCAAAAAACATAGCCGATACATCCGCCGAGTGTTCTAACACTATACAACCCCGCGTTAACGAGTGTTTTAACACTATACGGCCCGCCGAAAACGCGATTCCGCAGATAAGAAGAGAACAGATAAGAGAGACCAGAGCAGAACAGATTAAAGCAGAGGGAGAAAAGACCACACACACAAGAGTAGAAGGTGTGGAGGGAGAGATTTCGCCGGCGGCTTGCGAATCAATTACGGATTCTTCAGCCGCCGGCTCCAAGAGCAATGAAGATTCACAACAGAATCAAAACACACAAGAAAAGCTGATGGAGATTCCTGACTGGACTATTGTTCCTGAATCTGAAACCACAGATGAAACTCTCGAAGCTGGTGACAGTGATAGAGAAACAGGAGACGCAAGTTTTGTGCCAACAAGTGACGAAAAAAACAGGGGGGAGGTTGTCGAGGTGCTCAACAAGTTCTTCACTGAATACAACGTTTCTTACAACGTCACAAAGGGCTTGAAAACGGTTGAGGCAATTGCCGGTGATATCTTGGCCGGCACGCAGTCTCAGGCACAGGCGCTCGACCTGGCAAAGAAAATCACAATCGAGTTTAAGGCCATGCACGACGCCCCAGAGGGTGACCGCTGGCGCAATATTCCGCTCTTTCCGGCTTACATGGCAAAAGAGGCGGTATGGGCGCAGCTTTTAAGCCGCGTTTCGAGAATCTACGGAACGCCAAAGGAACCGAAGCCGCTTGATGCCGTGGCGCAGGCTAAAAAAGACTACGAAGAGTGCATGAAAGAGCGCGAGGAACTGGGAAATCCGATTGAAGCCGAGTATATCCGGAACGGAATAGACCCAGATGATCCGGCAAGAGCGCAGAAGCTTTTTGCCATCAAGATGAAGTGTAAAAACGGGGGTAACTGATGCAGGAAAATCAAAAGCCGTGGCCGGAATCGCCGAAGATTCTACACGACCGCGTAGTAATTCAGCGAGGTCTCAGCTTTTATTTTCCGTGTGCTGTGTGTCGAGAAATGGGCTGGGAGGAACGCTGCAGGAATAAAGACGAGTGCGGCATGTTTCTGTATCAGCGTATTGCAGAGCACCTTAAGGAGTGGGAGCGTGAAACAGGTAGTTCAGTCGGACTTGTTCGACGTTGAAGCCATTACTGCCGAAAACTTGCAATATTTCGAGCAGAAGGAAAAGGCTAAGCGGGAGCAGTTCTACAGTGAGGCAGAACTCCCCTACTTCGAGAATCCAAAAAACGACAGCGAGAAGCTGTTTAATCTGCAGTACAAATACCTGAAAGAGGGAGACAAGACGGCGCGGCAAGAATTGTACTTGCTCAGTTATAAGATTATGCGGCGCATTTTATGGCGGCGCATGAAAAAAGGCGGTCTAGGCTGGCTCGACGAAGAGCGCCAGGATGAAATTGTTGCAGATGCTTTTTTATATGTTTTTCGCCGTTATGAACGCGGCAAGGGCTACGTTGTAAAAAAGAGCTTCATTTCCGTGCTTAAAGGCGGTGTGAGGCATGCCGTGGAATACACGACCATGAAAGACAACGAGGAAAGCATAAGCGATATAAAAAACATTACGCAGAAGGCTCTTAAGTTTTTCTGCTAGGAGGAAAAAAATGCTTAAAGTGCTGGAAGTTTCAAAAATTGTGCAGGGAAAGAACATCCGAAACGAGCACGACAATGAAATTGCTGAGCTTGCAGAGTCTATCGACAGACAGGGGTTGCTCAATCCGATTCTGGTTCAGAAACGGGATGATGGCAATTATGTGGTTATTGCGGGGCATCGTCGTTTTGAAGCTGTAAAAAGACTTGGTTTACCGCATATCGAGTGCAACATTGCAGATGGATTGAGCGAAAGAGACATTCTTGAAGCTCAGGTTGCAGAAAACGTCCAGAGAAAACAGATGTCAGCGTGGGAACTTGTTCAGATTTTCGAGGACATGAAAAAACACAAGAATCTGAATCAGCATGCCATTGCAACGATTTTTAATAAATCTGACGCATGGGTTGCAAACCAGTACGAGGCTGTTCAGCTCTTAGAGGCTCAGTTTGGCGAAAAGATTCCGAAGGCAGCAAAGAGACTGACAACAGGACAGATTAGAAGTCAGACAAAAAAGGCAATGGGCAGACAGAAAAAGCTTATTATCTGCGAAGGAATGAGAATCGAGGTTTTAGGGCATAAATACACAATCTTCTGCAGTGACATGGATTCAGAAACCGCATTACGCGAGTTTATAGACAGCCGCAAGGCAGGGAAGTAAGTTATGGCAACAATCAATTCTGTAATTGTCGAGGGAAATCTGGTAAAAGCGGCCGAACTGTCGCGATGGAGTGATAACACTCCGTATTGCCGTTTCACTATTGCAAGTAACGAGAGTTACAAAGACCAGAACGGGCAATGGCAGGACATTCCGAGCTTTATTGATTGCCTGGTAAAAGGCGCTTATGCCGAGAGCATGGCAAAGCATCTTTTGAAGGGCCGCCGCGTTACTGTTCAGGGCAGACTTAAACAGCAGCGCTGGACTGATACAGCCGGAACAAAAAAATCGGCAATTGTTGTGAAGGTGACAGAAATTTCACTCTCACCTTTCGGCACTAACAACTTCCGGCCAGCGCAGGAACAGCAATCGCCTAGCGATTACGTTGAAAATGAGCCTGAATCATACAGCAATGATATGTTTGACGGTTCAGAAGAAATTCCGTTTTAGGGGGAAAACGAAATGGGAAGAAAAATCGACAAGAAGATCAGAAAAGCTGTAAGAACAAACATGACTGAAACATGGGATTGGATCGCAGAAATGCTTCCGGAACTTCCGCTCAAAAGACGATTGTTCCTGGCGTGGTGCATTGTATTCAAAAAGGATATTCGTAAATAAATCTTTTTGTGGGAGGAAAGACTATGAACGACTTATGTACAACCGTAGAAGATAACAGAATTGTGACAACAAAAGAACTCGCCGGCATCTTAGGTGTTGAGCCTAGAACCGTACAGCTGGCAGTTCAGAAGCTGGGACTTGCGAATGTACTTTCGCAAGTGAAGATTCGGGGCCAGAACTCTTTTGTGTTTACAGAAGAACAGGCAACGCTTGTAAAACAACACATTCAGGAGCATCACAATCTTTCGAGCCGTCAGATAGATTCTGTTTCAACAGTGGCAGAAGAAAACCAGATGATTGCTCAGGCTTTCTCAATTCTGCAGAGACGTATTGAAGATGCAAACAAAGAGATTGAAAAGCTTAAGCCGGCGGCAGAGTTCGCTTATCAGATATGCAGCTCAAAGGATGCAATCGACATCGGAAATTGTGCAAAGGTTTTGAATCGTAACATCGGCCGCAATAATCTTTTTGAGTTCTTACGCAACAGAAAGATTTTACAGCAGGATAACATTCCATATCAGAAATACATAGACAGCGGTTACTTTCGGGTAATTGAAACGAAATACACCATTCCATCAGGCGAAACAAAGATAAGTTTGAAAACGCTTGTACTGCAGAAGGGTGTTGCTTATATCAATAAGCTTTTAAGGGAATCAGAGAATGAAAACAAAGGTGTGTGCTAAAGCCGGATGCGGACGCGCTGCAGTTCCAGGAAAGGACTACTGCCAGAATCATTTACATCTGCAGGCAGAGCGGGACAAACGGAAAATCTTTACAAAGCGCGGTAAGTCTAAGCAATGGCACGGGCTGTATGAGTCAGCTGAGTGGCGCAGAGTGCGAGCCGCCTTTCTGAAGAAATATCCTACGTGCTTTATTTGTGGCAGACCGGCAACCATTGCGGATCATATCATACCACATCGAGGGGATTTGACATTATTTTATAGTGCCGACAACCTTCAACCGATGTGTCAGAGCTGCCACAGCCGCAAGACGATGAAAGAAAACAACAACTTTCACGGCAAGGGGGATAGGGGGTGAAAAACTTAGAACGATTCGACTTTAAC
>Ga0310696_10001351_pt1 | contig 35754 bp, 48 predicted proteins | sample AusTroGonzalo_MG_4_FD_203885 | JGI IMG/M metagenome (GOLD analysis project Ga0310696, IMG submission 203885) | Bovine rumen microbial communities from tropical cattle in Woodstock, Queensland, Australia - Gonzalo_02 (v2) (version 2) | ecosystem: Host-associated > Mammals > Digestive system >... | reverse complement strand
TCCTTTGTTCGTTCAGCAATTAAGTCGCGTTCGAACTGGGAAAGTGCTGACATGACGGTTAGCATCATTTTGCCGGTTGCTGTCTTTGTGTCCAGGTCTTCTTTAAGGGAAACGAGATGAACACCAAGGTTGGAAAGACGTTCGACCATTTCAAGAAGGTCTTTGGTGGAACGACTGAGCCGGGAGAATGATTCAACGACAAGAGTGTCACCGGCGCGTAATGTCATCAGCATCATTTGCAGTTCCGGACGGGCGGAATGAGTTCCTGTCATTTTTTCATTAAAGATTCTTTCGCACCCTGCCCTGTTCAATGCATCAAGCTGACGGTCCAGGTTCTGATCCTGAGTGGAAACACGAGCATAACCGATAACCAAATAAGGTCACCTCCTTACGTAATATTATATCAAAACGCACCCCATTTTGGCAAGTAGAAAATGACATGGCGAATGAAACAAAATTTGGCAAAAAACGGAACGAAACAAAGCAAAAAGATAGTTTTAAAAAGCACTGTCACAGACGAGCGTCTTTGACATATGTATACAACATGTCAAAAATGGTATATTGAGATAAATTGATATAAAAAAGTCCGCCCAGGATGATCCCGGGCGGACCGTGCGGAGCGGATTATTCGCTCATGACGGATTCGTCGTGGACAAGCTGGTTCCAGATCGCGACAACTTCCGGAGCAGTCAGGCCTGCCGGAACGATTTCAGGCAGTGCGTTTTCCAGGAGCAGCTCGGCGGAGTCCAGCGTGATCTCATCCGTGAACGGGAAACTTTCGGAGTGTTTGATGATGTAGGTGACGAATTCGATGTGCCTGTCATCGACCGGAATGAGCTGATCCATGACGTCAGCAGGTGTCTTTTCCCAGCCACGGGTGATGGATTCCAGGTCGGAATCGCTGATGATGGTTTCCGGTGTGATGTCGGCTCCCCAGAGGTCTGCGTATTCAGGTTTCACGCGGTACAGCATAGTGGTATCCTCCTCAAAAATATAATTGATTATAGCACGTTGCCGGTATAATGGCAACGGACTACCGATGTGTGTTGGCTGGCGTCCAGTCGTCGCCGATGCGGCCCAGGGCGATCATGGCACCACGGAGCGAAGAGTATTCCTTCTTGTGGAACAGTTTGCCGTACGGATTGCGTGCAGTCAGAACGATTGAGCCGGAGCGGGTCTGCCGGACGGATGCGGTGCAGCCGGTGAAGCTTTTGTAGTACAGTTTCATGATGAGTACTCCTTTCATTGTCAGATGATCCGGTGATGTTTCCGGATGTAGGTATCGGCGCGGTGGATCATGGCCTTGTCGCTGTGGTCTTTTCCTGCGGCCATGTATTCCAGCAGGTCGCGCGTGTTGGCCCGGGAAAAGGCTTTTACCCATGGCGTAGGCGCACGTCCTGAGTTGATGTAATATGCCAGGGCATCTCCGGCCCACTTGATCAGGTAGTTGTCCGCGTTCAGGGTGATTGTAAGCATGCGGTTCATGGCAATGTCCAGTGCGTTATTCATGAGATGTTCCTTTCTACGGCTGATACGCAGCCGGTCGGTGCCGTTGCAATAGAATTAGTTATAGTCGCACGGAAGGAATCCGTAGCGTGCCAGGTTATTGGTGCCGGTGCTGGTCAGCAGGGTCAGTGTGCCGCGTTCGGTGTCGTCGCAGGTCAGGTCTTTGTACGGAAGTCCGGTCAGCTTGTTGTAGCGGCGCATAGCCTCGCGGAGGGTGCGGAAGGTTTCGTCATAGTCATAACCACGGTCGGTATCGTAGTTGACGGTAAAGTCCTTAATCATGAATGATTCCTCTCTTTCTCCGGTCTGGTACCGGCTACGAGGTCTCCGGCGGAGGCCCCGTGTGCCGGGATCAGTACCAGTATTCGTCCGGAATGTACTCCAGTTCGTAGACACAATCCGGATCGGTCAGGTCGTTGTCGCTCAGGTCTTCTTCCGGGTCGTTAATGACCTCTTTCGGCAGCAGGTCGAAGGACAGGTCTCCTTCTCCGGTCGTGCTGTCGAATACGACAGTGCTGGTGCCTTCTCCGCCGCAGGTCAGGTTTCCATGCTCGTCCAGGATGTCCGGAGCGGGAATGTACCGGATAATCCGGATGTGATTGTCCGGATGCGCATGGATGAAATCGTAGATAGTCATGGTTAAGATCTCCTTTCACATAATTCGTTCCAGATGGTTACGTATGTTTCCAGCGTCAGGTCTTCCGGTATTTCCCGGCCCCAGGAACGGCAATCCTGAAGGAATTCATTCCAGTATGGCGCGAGTTCTTCGACGGTTCCGGGCGTCTGTTCTTCGTACCAGCTTGCGTCTCTCCAGTCGTCGATGACGAAATCATAAGCGGTGATCATGTTGTTCCTTCCTTTCATGATGCGATGCAGGCGGAGGATGTCCACCAGTTTACCAGCGCGGTCAGGATACTGTCGTCGTACTTGTACAGGGTCTGTTTCGTCAGGTCAGCGCCGTCGCGGAGGTATCCGTAGCCGATGCCTTCCTTCTTCGGGTCAGGGAGCACTTCGCAGCCTTCCGCGTCCACAAGGTACCGGGACTGTGCGCGTGTAGCAGTGCGGAGGCCCAGCACGGTAGAGAAGTTACATTTCAAAACGGTCGGAATGGTGACAGCCAGCACGTTCTGCGATGCGGCAATGAGATGGACACGCGCGGCCCGTCCGATTTGTGCCAGGCGCTGGAGCAACGGGAGCGCGGCTTTTTTGTTCGTGGTCATCAGGTCAGCGAGTTCGTCGATGATCACGTACATATCCGGCCCGTCATACTCCCTGACGCCAGCGGCCTGCATCAGGCGGAAACGTCTGTCCGTTTCCGTCAGCGCCCATTCCAGCGCGGCGATCATGTCACCGGGTTCGGAGGCGTAGCGGGCAACGTGCGGAAGCGGCCTGTACTGCGCGAGTTCTACCCGTTTGGGATCCACCAGCACAAACTGACAGCGGAACGGGGATGCCGTCATGATCAGGGTTGTAATGATGCCGTTAATCACGACGGACTTACCGGAACCGGTTGCGCCTGCAATGAGCAGGTGCGGACGGTCTGCCAGGGATCGATAGACGGTGTAGTACTGTCCGCGCGGAAGCTGGTATGCTGTCGGGCGGAACGGGATCGTGTTCATGTCGGTAACCTCCTTCAGTGGTTCAGCAACTTCGTTCTGTGATAATATCTTATCACATATCGTGTTACTTGTAAAGCGGAAAATTATACCGGGTGATATTCCATCCAGACGCGGCCATGACGGACGTCTTCCGGAGGCGTGAACGGGTGACAGGCGACGACGCCGGTGATCGGGTACAGATACTTGACTTTTGTTTCCGGCGTCCAGTCGTACGGACTGCCTTCCGGGATGCGGTGCCGGGAGCGGAGTATGTTCCACTCGCGGAGGCTACGGACTTCCCGCGCGGAACCGATGACGGCGGAGGCGCGGACGATTGGCGGATGCTTCCGGCTCGTTTCCGCCAGCAGGACGCGGTGTCCTGCCAGCGTATGGAGCATGTCGCGGGTACGGGTCTCGTCGAGCTTATAGCCGCTGATAAACCAGTCCAGGAACGGGTGACGGTCGCAGTTTACGAAGATAATCGGGATCATGTTAGTTCCTCCTCTTATTAATCGACGGCGTCGGCCAGGGCCTGTACGCGCTTACTGATGCGGGTAAACCGGCGAAGTTTATGCCATGATGACCACTGATTCCGTGCTTCCTCATAGATTTCAAAGCTCCAGAAACCGGGAGCGGGAGCGACGAGCAACAGATGCCCCAGGCCCAGCGTGCCTTCTTCCACCTGAACGATTTTATAGTCATTATCGGCACAGCGGGAAATCAGGTCTTCGATGGTGTGCAGGTCATAGGAACGGTACATGTTATTTCACCTCCTGAGCGGCACAGAATGCGCTGATCATGTCCGGGTAGTGCTTCGCGGCGTAACGTTCCGCATAATCCGACAGGCTGGAACGGGAACCGCCGGAGGACAGCCGCCATAATTCCAGTGCGGCGCGGAGCGGATTATAGATAGTGTCGTACGTGTTCACGTCCGGCAACAGGTGCATCAACGTGAATTCTGAGGACGTCAGTATCGCACGTTCAGCCGGAGCGGATGACCGGCCTTCTTCGCCGTAATTCAGGCCCAGGAGCGCACCGTAGGCGACCGGGTAGATGGCGGAGCGGACGGATGCGGTGCTCTTTTTCATAACGTCGTGACTGTTCCCATTGATGTACATCCGGAACGTGACACGGGACGCGATGGATTCCGCGACGGAGCGGAGGACGGATTCCGGCAGGTGATTTCTCATGTTCATACCTTCTTTCTCCGGTATCGGGTACCGGCTACGACATCCGGAGCGGGCCGGGTGTCGTGTGCCGGTGTCCGGTGCATCAATCGATGTCAAACAGCATTTTGATGGTAGCGGCGTAGTGGCGTGCGTTATTCAAACAGGTATCGTTCAGGAATTCTGGGGAAGTCGCGCCGTATTCCATTACGTGCCGGAATGACCAATTACGGTCAGCGTCCAGTTTTTCCGCTTCGTCCCCGTAGGCTAGGACGACGGCGCGGACGGTTTCATTTTGGTACATGTCGTACGCCTTTTCCGCAAACTGTACGCGGATACGGGAAACGTATTCCGACGCGAGGCGACACAGCGCCTTCATATAACGTTCGAATTCTTCGGTATGGGTGACCTTCCAGGCATCCGGTTTGCTTTCGTAGATACTCATGGTGTTTAATCCTCCTATCAATAGTATGCGGGCCAGAGACGGGGACCGGGAACGGTAGACGGAGCGGAAACGGGAACGGGAACGGGAACGGGAACGGGAACGGGAACGGAACGGAACGGAGCCGGAACGGAACCGGAACCGGAGCTGGAGCCGGAGCGGAACGGAACCGGAGCGGAACCGGAAACGACGACGAGCGGAGCGGAACGGGAAGCGGAGCGGAAAATCCGGATGATTCCGGAGCGGGCCGGAATCCTGATATGCAGGAATCCGCCTTCCGTGCTGTACCCGTACCGGATACGGTGCTGGCGGAGGATATCCGCCGCGTCCTTTTCCGTAACGACTCCCGTCAAGACGGAGCGGATACGGGCCGCAGTGATCAATTGCTTCATGGGTTACACCTTCCTTTCAATCTTCATACGTAGCGAATTACAGATACGTGATACTTCCGACGGCGTCGGGCCGATGACGTCCAGGTCGTTGCGTCCGTTGACGGACGCCATGATGATTTCGAATAATTCAGCCGTGAATGTTTCGGCATGATTTACCGGGTCTTCGTTCCTGAATGTCCGGTAGTCGCGGGCCATGTCCAGAAGTGAATATTCCCGGTCGTCATAGGTGTCAATGAATGTCATGGTATTGCCTCCTGTCGATAATGTCCGGGGCCGTTAGCGGGCCGGAGCAAATCACGGCCCGCCTGCCGTGGTTAGGCTGTTTTTTGGATTGCTCCGGCGACCGGGTGAATATCCAGAGAGCAGGATACGGACGTCTTCCCGTAGGTTTCTTTGATATCCGGGAAGTCTTTGTACAGCGCGACCGTATCCAGCCGGAAAGATTCAGAGCGCTTCAGGTAGACTTTCCAGACGTCCGTCGTGATTTCGTCCAGGTCGCCCGCCGTCGCCTTGATAAAGGCCTTCGCAGCTTCCGCCGCTTTTTTGGACGCCTTTTCCTTTTCGGATTCCGTCAGGTAGATTTCAATTGCTTCATTCAGTGTCATTGTGACAACCTTCCTTTCTTTGATATCGTGTTATGGTGTCCAGGTTTCCGGCTGCCTCCTGCTGCCTCCGGCTGCCTCCGGCTGCCTCCTGCTGCCTCCGGCTGCCTGCTGCTGCCTCCTGCTGCCTCCGGCTGCCTCCTGCTGCCTCCGGCTGCCTCCGGCTGCCTCCGGCTGCCTCCGGATGCCTCCGGCTGCCTCCGGATGCCTCCTGCTGCCTCCTGCTGCCTCCTGATGCCTCCGGCTGCCTCCGGCTGCCTCCTGATGCCTCCGGCTGCCTGCTGCTGCCTCCTGCTGCCTCCGGCTGCCTCCGGCTGCCTCCTGATGCCTCCGGCTGCCTCCGGCTGCCTCCGGCTGCCTCCGGCTGCCTCCGGATGCCTCCTGCTGCCTCCTGCTGCCTCCTGATGCCTCCGGCTGCCTCCGGCTGCCTCCGGCTGCCTCCTGATGCTGCTGGCTGCCTCCGGCTGCCTCCTGCTGTCTCCGGCTGCCTGCTGCTGCCTCCTGCTGCCTCCGGCTGCCTCCTGCTGCCTCCGGCTGCCTCCTGATGCTGCTGGCTGCCTCCGGGCCTCCCGTTATACGCGGGAGGCCTTGAAGGCGGATAATCTATCGCATATAATGGCGCGTGATTTTTTATCCGTGCGGAGATACTCCGCTATATCAACCGGATATTCATGCCGCGTCATGACATAACACGTATAACCGCATTCACGACAGCGGCGGCCGTTGCACTCGTGCGCGCCGTTTGCAATTGCTTCCGTGATTGTTTCCGTATCCGGATATACCGTGAATCGCGCGTCGTCAAACCAGGTTGTTTTACACGGTATTCCAATAATGGGCGATGAATGAATAAACCGTATGTTTTTTGGAAGCATCGCGCGCGTTGTGTATCCTTCCGCATTCAATCCTTTTTCAACGTCGATATTGTTTTTATAAAACCAGCCAAAAGATGTTATCAAATGAGTCTTTCCAATTCGCAGCAGGTTGCGCGCGTGAATCACGTTTACGACGTCGCCGTCTTCATTAAACCTGCATAACGCTGTAATGGTAGAAAGCGTTGAAAGCTCTTTTTCGGTAAAAAGCACGCTGGAAAGAATGCGCGCGTTTAGTTTATGCCTCCGCCAGGCGGCCTCTTTCCATTGGTCACGCCATGCATAGCACGCGCCGCATATAATCAAAGGATTGCTTTCAGCGGCCTGCATCATGTGCTGGCAAAAATCGCACGCGGCGCAACCGTCGATTGACGAACAGCCTTCAATTTTTCCGCTGTCATGATACGCAACGTTGACGATGGAAAGCAGGCGTGCACGGTCTCCCGCCGTCATGGCGTCGCCTTTATTCAGCAACGCTTCCGCCTCTGTTTCCAGGTTGTCCAGATTGTGGCGCATAGTGGCAAGCCGCTTTTCGTTTGCCGCAATGCGTGCGGCGTCGTTGCTGTTCTGATTCTGTTTCATGTTTCATGCCTCCCGTTTTTTTATTCCAGCTTTGAGCGCTGGCCTCGCGGGCCGTCATGCGGCCCGCGTCGTCAACGTTCAATAATTCGTGTACCAGATAACGCTGTTCGCATTGTCGGAATGCCATATTTCCGTCTTCCATTTCTTGACGGCTTCCGTCACGGTGTATCCGCCTTCCGTCGTGAATTCTTCCGTCTGGTACGCGGGCCCATTGACTTCAAACAATAATCCGCCGTCTTCCGTTGTGTACGTTTTGCAATAATTGCCATACTCATTTAGGCTTCCCGTATCGCAATGAAGCATTCCGCCATGTTTCCGGAAAAATTCTCTCTTATAATCCAGGCTGTTCATTTCTTTTCCGCCTCCTGTTTAATTTCTTTCTCCGTTTCCGCAATCAATCTAACCAAATCATATACAGCAACCATGTTTCCGCCGTCGCGATACCAGGCGAGCGCATTCTCCTGATTCCGTTTGATTTGCTCTAATCTTTCTAGCTTGCTCATTATTTCCGCCTCCTGTCGTTATTCGTCGGTTTTTTCCGACGTTCTGATTATATTATACGGATATATCCGACGCTTGCAATATACTTTTTCCTTTTCCCTGTAGCCTTTTTTCTGTTTACAGAAAAAAAGCGTCGCGCATCCGCGCGACGGATTTACCTACCCATGGGGTAGGTAAATCCCAACGCCTGGGGCGCCGTCACCCCTTCCCGTACCCCAAAAACAAAAAAGACGATTTTGTCGGAAAAAACCGTTGACAAATTCGAAATAAACGGATATAATCGACACAGAAACGATATGGAGGGTATTAAGATGCTTGCGAAGAAGATTGTGCGAGAGATTATGAAGAAGGAAGGGATCGGTACAACGAGGCTTGCGGAAATGTTAGGGTACAGTAAGCGTCCGCAGAAGATTTGCGACCGGTTGAGTGACGCGAAGAGCAGCAATCTTGGCACAGAAGCGCTGAACGAAATGATTCGTGCGATGGGATACAAAGCGATTATTGTGCCGGAGAGTGCGGAGCTAAAGGACGGGTGGTACGAGATTGATTCGGTACCCACCCGGAGTGCAAAGAAGTAACGCGTTCCGGAAAGTATGTTTCCGAAAAATCCCGAAAAAACAAAAAAGGCGATATCGGAGGTGAGACCAGGTGCTGACGATTGGGATCGGAGTGATTGGGTTTGTGGTGTTATACGTGACCGGATCGGAAGGCAACTGGGGCGCATTTGCGGTAGCTGGTGCGATACTGTTGTTACTGATTCTGATGAGTGCATGTGAGCGGCGAGATACGCGGGCGTGGGCGAACAGGCAGCGGTACTGGTCGGACGGCTGGGCGTTCCGGGATACGAGGCCGACGGTGCGAGTGGAGCAGCGGACGGTTGTGCGGAGCGAGGTGATGGTACTCGGACGGACGGGACGTATACCGGATGCGGTGCGGGTACCCGTGTTGCGAGCTGAGTCTGACCGGCACGGGCGGATGTACAGGTGTCCGGTATGCGGGCGGTACGAGGCAGTACGCGGGAGTGGCGTATGGGGATGCCGGGGATGCCGGACGGTACTTAAGACGAGGGAGGATGGATGAGAATGCGCAGGGTACTGGGGTTTATTGTTGTGCTGGTGATGAGCGTGTGCGTGGTCACATGCGGAGTGACGGACAGTGCGGATCAGATGACGAACCGGGAATTGTTAGAAGTAACGGCGTTTTTGTACAGCAAGAGTCCGGAGATAATGTCGAACGAATCCATGCTGATGGCCACGTATTTGATTTATGAGGAGTATATGCATGAGAAGAAGACGAACACGATATCGACATACAGTGAATTACAGACAAGCGGGTTTCGGATCAAAGGATTTCTGAAGGTATGGTATCTGACTGAAGAAAGTGTCAGAACGGACTTTATAAAGTGGCTGGATGACGAGATTACGGACGAAGAGTTTGCGACAGTCCTGATGGACGGGATACAGAAGCTTTTGAAATAAGGCAAAAGCGAAGGTAAGAGACGCAGTAATTGCGGGGACGGACCTGTGAAAGCGGGTTTGTTCCCGTTTTTTATTTGGAGGGAAGAAGATGCGGGTTGACGGGATGCCGCTGCGAGAGTGTCCGTTTTGCGGGAAGTGTGTGGCGGGGATAAGAATATTTACGCCGGACGGCAGGAAACTGTTCACGCATCGGTACGGCGTGGTATGCGATTATGACCGTGGCGGGTGCGGCGGGGCAGGCGGGATATATAAGACGCCGCAGGAAGCGGTGGCAATGTGGAACCAGCGGAAGCGGAGGAGAAAGGAGCGGACGGAATGACGGGTCAGGAGATTATAGACTGGATTGAAGAGAACGGCGCGGAGGACGCGGAGATTTACGTGGAGATCAAGCCGAAACTGTTTAAGGCATCAAGCGGGTTTGACGTGCTGGGGAGCGAGGACTGTCCGTGCATGTGCATGGTTGTACTGAGGTGATGGCGCATGACAGAACTGGAGCGGATTGCGGCGTACGTAGAGCGGAGACCGAATGATCCGGCGGCGTATTATGATGCGGTAGCGCTGTTCAAGGGGCATATAGAGGCAGGGGAAGCGGAGTGGCACGGGGTGAACCGGGAGTTCCGGAGGAAGATATCCGGTGCGATGCGAAGCGGTGCAGTAAGCGCGGTCGGCGTGGAGCGGCTGAACGACATATACTGGAAGAGTGTATTTCTGGACGCAAGGGTGGATTTTGATGCTTTCAACCTGTATCTTGAGAAAAACATTCCGGCGGAGAAGAAGATATACCAGCCGAGGCGGAGAGCGCTGATGCCGTTTGTGAAGGCATTGCAGGATGCACATGACGGGAAACTGGACTTTATCAGCGGAAGTGTGCCAAAACGTGTCGGAAAGACAACGATTGGGACACGGTTTGTGCTGTTTCGGGCAGGAAACAGTCCGATGAGCAGTTCATTGTGCTGTGGTTCAGGTGATATGCTGGTGAAGTCCTTTTACAGCGGTATGCTGGAGGTTTTACAGGACAGGGAAAAATACTGTTATTCAGAAATATTTCCGGACTCTGAACTTGTAAGGACGAATGCGGACGAAAAACTTCTTGATCTGCATAAGAGAAGCCGATTTGCATCCATTACATGCCGAAGCATTGACGGATCGCTGACGGGCAATACGGAAGCGAATGACAACGGCGTGCTGTACATGGATGACCTTGTTGCAAATGAAGAGGAAGCGGTCAACAGGGCAAGGCTTGAATTCCTATGGAACAAGGTGACTGGCGATTTGTTTGGACGGTGGGTCGGCGGTCCGATTGTGATCTTTGGGACAAGGTACAGTTTGTATGACCCAATTGGAATGTTTCAGGAATATGCAGCGAATCGTGATTGGCGGACGCGGATTATTGAAATTCCGGCGCTGAACGATGACGGCGTGAGCAATTTTGAAATGACGGTGGAAGGGAAGAAGCGGTTTACTACAAAGTATTTCCTGGACATGAAAGCGGCGTGCACAGAGATGCAATGGGAAAGCCAGTACCAACAAAGGCCGTTTGAAGCGAAGGGGCGGTTGTTCCCTGAAAGTTCGCTGAACCGGTATTTTGAGCTGCCTGTAAACAAGGACCCTGACGCGATCGTGGCGGTATGCGATACGGCAGAGAAAGGAACGGACAGCGTTATGATGCCGATTGCGTATGTGTACGGAGAGGATGTGTTTATAGAGGACTGCGTGTTCAATAACGGAACGCCGCAATATACGAAACCAGAGTGTGCGCACATGCTGATCAAGCACAAGGTTTCGACGTGCACGTTTGAATCAAACTCTGCCGGGGAATATTTCGGGCGGGATGTGGAACAGCTGGTCAGAGATCAGGGGCACAGAATCAGTATTCGCCTGAAGCGGTCAATTGCGAACAAGCAGACACGGATTGAGCAGTCGTCTGATGCAATTCTGAAGCATTTTTACTTTAAGGATAAATCACTGTACGGACCGATGAGCGAGTACGGGATGATGATCAAGGAACTTGTGTCGTACACACGCAGTGGGAAAGTGCTTCACGACGATTCCCCGGATGGTTTAAGTCTCCTGGAGAACGAATTGCGCGGACTCGCGTTCGGGAAAGTGGAAATAATGAGGAGGCCGTTTTAATATGCCTGGAGGAAGAATAAACAGAAATCATGGTATAAAGCCGCCGAGATATGTTCATCAGGTCAAGGATCACAAAAGATTATGGGAAATCTGGAACGGCATTAAGAAAAGATGTCTGTTTGAGAATGACCAAAGATATCATCAATACGGCGGACGTGGCATTTTGATGTGTGACGAATGGCAGTCTTCGTTTGATCATTTTGCGGACTGGGCATTATCAAACGGTTATGAAGACGGACTGTCGATTGAAAGAATTGATGTAAACGGAAATTATTGTCCGGAAAACTGCAAGTGGATTCCGCTCAGAGAGCAGGCATTCAACAAGCGTGATACTATCTGGATTCATTATCACGGGGAACGTATTCAGTTAAAGAAAATATGTATTATGAAGGGCCTGAATTATGATGCGATAAACAACAGAATTGTCGCACTCGGCTGGGATCCAGAACAGGCAATTGACATACCGATTGCAACGAATGAAGGATCGCTTAGAAGCGAGTGCATAAAGTGCGGACTGAATTACGGCACGGTCCATGATAGAATTTTCAAACTCGGATGGACACGGGAGGAAGCACTGAGCGTGGAAACCGGCAGAGGACGACATAGCGCTGTTCCAGTGCATGCGTCTGCCACAGGAAAATGCTGTCTGTGCGGGAAAGAGTTCACGAAAACAAACGGCATTCAAAAATTTTGCAGTGCTTCATGCCGTGAATCGGCAAAAAAGGAAAGACGGCACGAAAAACACATAAAGTAAACAAAATATTACGCATTGTATTGACAGACACGGATGACCACTATATAATGTGCGTGACGGATACTGCTCTGTTTTCTTTGCGACCATAAAAACGGTCCCGGGAAACACATCACGGCGGGGCAGTATGGAAAGGCGCTGAAAGAGCGAGAAATCGTTGTTTCAGTGCCTTTATTTTTATGAAACGGAGGGATTGCCGGGTGAGCCAGGAAGTGTACGACATTTCATCGCTGACGAATGCGGAAGATCTGGAACTGGCAAAGAATCTCCGTGGGCGCAGGCAGATCCTGAGTTCCGTGAACGAGGTCAATGACGGCAACGTGATTGACGTGCTGAACAAGGCAATCCCGATTCACCTGCTGAACCGGCGGGAAGAGATATTCCTTCAGAAGTATGTGCGCGGACAGCAGCCGGTACTGCTCCGGCAGAAGAAGTACAACGCCGAAGTCAACAACAAGATTGTTGTCAATCTGGCGAACCAGATCATTTCCTTCAAGGCCAGCGAGTTTGCGGGGGAACCGATCCAGTATGTATCCCGGGGCAGCGGACTGAAAGAGCGGGAGACGGACGAGCCGATCCCGGACAAGGTGGCCGCGATCAACAGCATGATGCTGACGGAAGGCAAGCAGAGCAAGGATTACAAGCTGGCGTACGAGATGTTTACGTGCGGTGTCGGATACCGGCTGGTGATTCATGATTCCGGAAAGGATAAGGCGGATTACCTGGACGAGGCACCGTTTGAGATGTACATCCCGGACAGCACGAACACGTTTGTGATTCGAAAGAGCGACGTGACGCGAAAAGTGTTGGCGGGCGTGACCTATGTGTACAAGAATCCGCCGTACAGCGAAGTGGAGTACACGGTTTATACGCCGAACGTAAAGTACGTGATCACTGGGACGGGAACGAACGGTACCGGTCCGCTGGAGGTCACGGGACGGGAAAAGCACAATTTCGGGATTGTGAACCTGATCGAGTACCCGTGCAATCCGAACTACATGGGCGCTTTCGAACCCGTGGTGCCGCTCATGGACGCCATTAACCTGACCCAGTCGAACCGGCTGGACGGTATTGAGCAGTTTATTCAGGCGCTGATGGTGTTTGACGGCGTGGATATCAGCCGGGAGGATTTCCTGGAACTGAAGGATCTGGGAGCCATCAAACTGCCGAGCACGAACAACGCGGGCGGCAAGAAACTGTACTACCTGAACGAGCAGCTGGACCAGAGCCAGACGCAGACGCTCGTGAACGATATGTACCAGACGATTCTTCAGATTGTGGGCATGCCGAGCCAGGGCGACGCATCGAGCGGCGATTCCAGCAATAACGGCGCGGTGATCATGAAGAACGGATGGTGGCACGCCGAGGCACGGATGCAGGAAACGCAGGCGATGTGGAAGGAAGCGGAAACGGACTTCCTGAAGGTCGTGCTGAAGATCTGCGCCGACACGAACACATTGACCGGACTGAAACTGAGTGATATGGAACCGGACTTCAGACGGCAGTACTACGAAGACTTGCTGGTCAAGACCCAGAGTTTCATGACGCTGCGGACAGCGGGTATGCCGCCGATTCAGGCGTTCACGTTCAGCCATCTGAGCCGTGATCCGGAAAGCGACGCACTGGTATACGAGGAATACCAGGCGAAACTGGCAGAGGAACTGGACCGGATGAACGGCGTGGCGGAAGCACTGGCGGAAGCACAGCAGGCGACCGAAGAGATACCGCTGAAGGAGAACGACACGGTCAATCCGACGAGTCCGGACGCGATTCAGGCGGAAGCGGACGCCAACGAGCGGGAGAAGCCGAGACAGCAGCAGGGTCAGTACGGTATCTGCCCGGTGTGCGGGAAAAAGTTCCTGAAGAAGGAATCGAACCAGGTGTATGACACCATCGCATGTGCGAACCGTGGACGGCGGAGCACGCCGCGATACGGGAGGATTTAATGGATGTCAGGAAGGTAGATTACTACGGAGCCTGCGATAAGGCCATCCAGAGCATGAACCGGAGCAGCCTGGAAGCGTTCGGACGGCTGAAGATGGCAAAGTGGGACGAGCTGAACATCATTCAGGCCGTAACGGCGGTGTACCGGACGAGCGCAAAGGAAGCGAAAAAACGGTACTACGAGGTGGCATTCGAAGCGTACCTGCTGATGTGCGCATTATGCGACATCCCGTACGGAAAGGCCCACGGAATGGCGGAGAAGGCCATTACGGAAGCATGGGTGGCGGACGTCCTGAGCCAGACGGACTTTGTAACGCTGTACCGGTTCGATACGGAAACGGAGCGGAAAGCGTACCGGCTGGCGGAAACACTGGAAGTCGCCACGGACCGCAGTTACGAGATCGACAAGGCACTGCGGTACTGGAGCCAGCAACTGGGACAGTACGCCATCAACATGACGGATTATGCCATGATTCAGGCGATGCAGGACGCGGGCGTGGAGTATGTCGAGTGGATCACGATGAGAGACGAGAAGGTTTGCAATGAGTGCAGGCCGAGGGACGGCGAGATTTACCGGATTGACGAGATTCCGGCAAAGCACTGGGGATGCCGGTGCAGGCTCAGACCCGTACTGAAGAGCGAAGAGTAGGTTTTAGACAGCGAAAGCTGTTTGAAATATACGTCAGAGAAGACGTTAAAACGCAGAACGTCAGAGAAGACGGAAATCGCACAACACAGGGGCGGAGATGCCCGACACAAAAGCGCAAAGGAGTATGAGGTATGTTCAGGAATCGAAATGGCTACTGGATGAGTCCGAAGTTTCACGCGATGTTCGCACCTGACGGCGGGGACGGCGGGAATGGAGCCGGTGCTGCCGGAGACGGTGCTACGGGAGGCGGCGGCGACGAGGCCGGAGGATCCGCATCAGACGGCGAAAACGGGGCCGAGCAGGGCGGTAATGACGGGAAGGGCGGTGAGAATTCAGCCGAGGCGCTGAGTGCCGAGATTGCCCGCTTAAACGCCGAAATGGCGAAGCAGAAAGCGGCGCTGGACAAGGCGACAAGTGAAGCCGGGTCCCTGCGGAAGGAACTGCGGAGCAAGATGACTCAGGAGCAGATTGACGCCCAGGAGAAAAAGGAAGCCGAAGAAAAAGCGGCCAAGGAACTGGACGAGCTGCGGAGAGAGGTTGCCAAGGGCAAGACCGTAAAGACGGTCATGGGCAAACTCGGACTGGACGAAGAATCCGCCGGAAACCTGGCGGACCACCTGTTCGGAGCGGCGGACATCGACAATGCCCTGCTGGAGATTCAGAAGGCGTGGCAGGCGAGGGAAGCGGCGCTGAAAAAGGAGTACGGCAAGATCACAGGCCCCGGAAGCGGTGCGGACAGCAACAGTCCGGAAGCACAGGCGATCCGGAGGGCGCAGGAGTTCGGGAAGGCCCGGAACGCCCAGAATGAACAGTCTCAGAAAGCCATGCAGGCCTATTTACGGTGAGACTGAAATCGGTCAGTCTGACCGATAGGAATAAATCATTCACACGAAAGGAGAGACAAAGGTATGAAATTTACCGAGACAAGCTATGCCGGAACGATTGAAATTCTGGCCAGCAACGACTATCAGGCGATCCCTGTGAAGGTCGCGACTCCCGGAAGCGGCACCGTTGTCAAGGCCGGTACTCCGCTGAACGCGGACGGTGAAAGCACCACGGGTTCCGGTGCCATCGGCATCCTGCTGTATGACGTGGACACCGCTGCCAATCCGAACGGTGCTGCGGTGGTGCAGGGCATCATCGATGCGGCGAAGGCCCAGGCACACAGCGAAGTGACCTATGTCAGTGCTCTGTACAGCGCCCTGCCCGGAATTGTATTCCGGACCAATATCGGCGCTCAGGGCGAGACCGGCGAGACCGGCGAAACCTGATCGGAGGATGATCAATGAGAATACTCATTGCCGTACCGACGTTTGAAACCATTTATCCGGATACCTACAAAAGTTTGTGGGATCTGGACAAGGACGGGCATGAAGTGCTGTTCGAAAGCGTACGCGGTTATGATGTTGCGACGGCGAGAAACCGGATTGCCCAGAAGGCCATTGATCTGGAAACAGACTGGCTGCTGACGGTGGATAACGACGTGGTGCTGCCGAAAGACGCGCTGAAATTGCTTCTGGAGGACGCACGGGACGTAAACCTTGGGTATTATGCCCACCGCGACCCGAAGAACAACTACACGGGGCGGATGTGCGTATGCCGCCTGAAGGACGCAAATGGCAAGGAGTATTACCACTATCCGGCGGAATCGCAGTATACGGCAACGGAACTGCACAAAATGGCGGAGGCCGCTGAAACCAAGATCGAGATTCACGGCGGCGGTATGGGATGCGCACTGATCAAGACAGACGTGTTCCGGAAACTCAGCTATCCGTGGTACGACTGGGTGAATTACGGCGACGCCAACCGGGGGATGCTGAGTGAAGACCTTTACTTCTGCTCCCTGTGCAGGGCCAGCGGTATCAGGATTCATGCGGATGTGCGAGTGGGATGCGGGCATATGTTCCGATATATCCAGTATCCCGTGGACACCTGATTTTATTTGCCGTCAGAAATTACGAATCGTAATTACGGCAACACAAAGAAACATGAAAGGAGATAATAACTATGCTGTTTGATGGACTGTTCAGCCCTGCGGCAATCGGTGCCAACTGGACCGAAGCTGCCAGCAACCGGATTCCCTATCTGGGTGAAGGTCTGTTCCCGGCCCGGAAACAGGCGGGCCTCGACCTGAAGTGGATTAAGGGAAGCAAAGGCATCCCGGTATCCCTGATGCCCAGCGCTTTTGACGCCAAGGCCACGTTCCGTGACCGGATCGGCGTTTCCAAGGTGGAAACCGAAATGCCCTTCTTCCGTGAGGGGTTCAAAATCAAGGAACGGGATCGTCAGGATATCCTGCGTGCCCAGAGCGCCAATGATCCCTATGTGAACGCCGCGATCAACCGCGTGTTCGACGATGCCAACGAGCTGATCGAAGGCGCGATGGTCGTCGGTGAGCGGGAGAGGATGCAGCTGCTGTTCCCGGTGAACGGCAACGTCGGCATTACGATCCAGGCCAACGGCGTGGACTACACATACGACTATGACCCGCAGGTCAACGGCGTACGCCAGTGGAAGTCCAGGAACTATTTCGAACTGGAAGGCACCGCGAAGTGGGATGCTCCCACCACCGCTGATCCGTTCAATGATATTCAGACCGCGAAGGACGCCATCGCCGCGAACACCGGCAGCGACCTGCGGATCATGATCATGAACAAGGCCACCTTCAAACTCCTGCGGACCAACAAGACCATCAAGGACCGCTATCTGAGCAAGAGCGGCGCGGCGTTCGGCTATCTGACGGACAGCGAGATCATCGCCATCCTGAAGGATACCGTGGATCTCGACGGCATCGTGCTGTACGACAAGCAGTTCCGCAATGAGTCCAAGGTCGCCGCGAAGTTCGTTCCGGACGGTTATGTGGCCCTGATCCCCGCCGGTACCCTGGGCGAGACCTGCTACGGCACTACGCCGGAAGAGGCCGACCTGATGGGCAAGGGCGTTGCTCCCGTGCAGATCGTGAACGAAGGCATCGCGATCACGCAGGAAACGACCATCAATCCGGTGAACGTCAACACCTTCGCTTCCGAGATCGTCCTGCCCAGCTACGAGCGGATGGACGAGGTCGCCGTACTGAAGGTCTGCTGAGGTCACGCATGATTCTCCCGGGCGTCGGCGGACGGCAGACGTCCGGGGAAGATTTCGCATGAAAGGAGCATTCTTCCGATGATTGCGACCCACAATATCAACGTCAACGGCAAGTGGTACCGCACCGGCGAATACTACAGCGATCCGGCACCGGAGCAGGTGGAGATGGAAGCCGTAGCGGAACCCGAACCGGAACCGGAGGCTGAAAAGCCTGCGGAATCCGCGCCGAAGAAGACGGCAACCCGGCGAAAGACCGCCAAGTGAAAGGAGTGAGAACAGGATGACCGAAGAAAAGAAGATCGCGATGCTCCGGACCATGATGGAGGATCAGGAAACGGACTCGGACATCCTGTCCGTATACCTGGAACTGGCCGGTCAGAAAATACTTAACCGCATGTATCCGTACAAAACAGACTATGACGGTCTGGAGGTTCCGGACCGGTACGTCATGATCCAGCTGAAGGTCGCCAGTTACTTCCTGAACAAGCGCGGCGCGGAAGGGCAGATCCAGCACATCGAAAACGGCACCCACCGCAACTACGGTGCGGCGGATGTTCCGGATGGCATGTTGCAGGAGATCACGCCGTTCTGTCAGGCGATTCGGTGAGGTGAAACGGCATGAGATGTCTGGAGCGGAACAAGACGAGTTTTGAGTATATCCCGCCGGACGGTGTTTCATCCGACCTGAACGAGGACGGGGACCACACCGGAGAGTTTCACCCGGTATACGCGGAAGCAATTCCGATGCGGGGGAACATCTCCGTTCCAAGCGGCGTCGTGAACCAGGCGTTTTACGGACAGGACGTCCGGTATACGCACGTACTGATCATGGACATACCGAAAGACGTTGTCCTGTCAGAACTGGGACTGATCCGCTGGAAAGGCGAACTGTACGACATTCAGGCGGTGAAACCGAGTTTCAATATCATGAACGTTGCGCTGCGGAAGCAGACGGTCAATCACGGAGAGCCGTACCCGGACGGTGACGACTGATGGCAAAGATCCTGCGGAATATCGACGTGGAACTTACACCGGGTGGTATCCAGTTCGCAATCGATGAGGTGAAAGACTTTATCGAGCAGCTCCAGACGTCGCTGTCTGAACTGGCAGAGGCGCTGACGCAAGCCGGACAGGAAGCCGTCAAAATACAGATTGCTTCACTGGACGCTGTATACACAGCCGAACTGGAGAACAGTATCCAGGGGTACTACGATGCGGACCTGCACGAAGGTGTCATTTTCACAAACGTCTTTCATGCATTGTTTGTTGAGTACGGTACTGGCGTTGTCGGGGCCGGAACCTATCCTACCACGACTGCGGACGGATGGCAGTACGACATTAACAACCATGGCAATGAAGGCTGGGTATACCGAAACGACCGGGACGGACATTTTTACTGGACGAAAGGGTATCCCGCAAGACCGTTCATGTTCAATGCATTCGAATGGCTGAAGGAAGCGGCACCTGAAATGGCCAGCAGGCTGTGGACGCAGATGTAAGGAGTGAGCACGGATGATTGACAAGGAAGTGAAAATCTTCAACAACGTGCATCCGGTGGTTGCTCCGCTGTGCGCGAAGAACGCATTCCTCAGCACGCAGGTCAAGGATACGACGAAACTGCCGACTGCCGGACTCTGGGAGATGAACAACGCAACGGTCCGCGCCGCCCAGGGATCCACGCCGAATGAGTACCGCGCACGGATTACATACCAGTTTGAAGTGTACGCGGCCACAAAGGCTGAATGCCGGAAGGTTTTCAGCGCAGGCGATACGCGGATGATCCGGATGAACTTCGACCGGATAAGCATGCAGTACGTCACATATCCGGACAATGTGAATGTTGTGCGGATTGTGGCAAGGTACGAAGCCGAGATCGACGCGGACGGCAATCTGTACCGGACAAGCCGGTAACAGAAAGCGCAACTGAATACACAAGAAGACGCATGATTGCGAGTATGGATTTTATCCAACGCTTTCATGCGTTTTTTGAAAAACCAAACGAAAGGAGTAACGATTATGCCAAGCGTAAAGGGTATTTCCACGTATCAGACTTATCTGATGTACCGGACGACCACGACCGGCGATTTTGCGAAGCTGATTGATATTACTTCCTTCCCGGACCTGATTCCGCCGAAGGATCGTATCGACATCACGAGCCTGTCTGACTATATGCGTACCTACATCAATGGTATCGGTGACACGGCAGAGATGAGCTTCGATGCGAACTACACCCCCGAGAACTACACGTCGGTGCATTCTCTGGAGGATCACCAGTATGAGTACGCCGTATGGTTCGGTGCTTCCGGTTCCGAAGGTTCCGAAGTTCCGGATGGCCATATGGGCAAGTTCGACTGGACCGGCGATATCTCTGCGGGTATTTCCGGCGGCGGCGTGAACGAAGCGGTCAAGATGACCATCAAGTGCACGCCCAGCACGGTTATCGTGTACAGTTCCGGATCGTAATGATCTATTCGCTCAGGGGATGGGGAATTCTCTTCATCCCCTGAGCCGGACAAGCATTTCAGGAGGCTGTTATGCCGCGCAAGAAAAACGTTGTGCCGATTGATTCGGCGAGAAAGGAAGGCAAGCCGATGGCTGCGACTGAAAAGGAATACACCAAACTCATTATCAGTGACGAGGGAAGCAAGTATACCCTGGAATTCAACGCCCGTGTGGTTAAGAACATGGAGCGGAACGGATTCAAGATTGACACGGATTACCCCAATACGATGGTGGAAAGCCTGTTTGTAGGCGCTTTCCAGATGCATCACAAGGGGATGACCCGGGAGCGGATCATGGATATCTGGGGACGCCAGAACAAGAAGGATGAACTGCTGGGTGTCCTGATCAAACTGTACATGAAACCGCTGGAAGACCTGATGGATGAACCCAACAAGGGTGACGAGAACGAAGACCCTACGTGGGAAACCGTCTGACAAGAGAATCAGACGGACAGACGGCGACCCGTTCGTATGGCGATATATTCGATGAACTCTGCCCGCACTATCTGTGCATGGGCATGACGGCGGAACAGTACTGGGACGGCGAAAGCGAACTCAAGAAGTTCTACCGGAAAGCCTATATGCTGCGCGTCGAGAACGAGGCGCGGACAGCCGACCGGAACAACTGGTACATGGGGCAGTACATGATTCACGTACTGCAATGCGTACCGTTGCTGGTGGGCGGACTGAATGTCAAGAGCGGAACAAGTTTGCCGGAGTATCCGGATAAACCGTTCCTGGAAAAACTGGCGATTCAGAAGCGGGAAGAGGATCGAAAGAAACGGGAAGAAGACCAGGCCAAGATGGCAATGGCGCTGATGCACGCAGCCGTGATGCAGTTCAACAAACGGTTTGAACAGAAGCAGACGGAGCGGAAAGCATTGCCGGAAGGTGCTGGGCAGTAAGAATATTTTATCAAACGGGGCGCGGTAGCGAGGAGGATTTTTACCATGGCTGAAGTTGGCGTACTGAATTTAACAATTCGGGATAATTCAGAACAGGCGGCAGGAGGCTTGGAAAAACTCGCTACCGCGCTTGCGTCTGTCAAAAGTGCAATCAGCGGCGGAATCAAACTGTCCGGTGTGGCAACGTCATTGCAGAATCTTGTAGCAAAAGTGCAGGGAAGCAGTGCTACGATCAGTCAATTGACGAGTTTGTTTAATGCGCTGAAAAACTTTCAGAAACTCGGTGATTTCAAACTGAATGTTCAGCCGATTGTTGATCTTAAAAACGCCATTGGCCCGGATGGGTTAAAACTTGGTCAGGCCGGTACACAGCTTAAAAATCTGAGAGAAGCACTGAGCGGGAATTTCGCTGTCGGAAATATGATCAGCGCAATGAGCAATCTTTCAGGCACTGTTGCCACAATGAAAAACACCGGTGTTGCGCAAACGCTTACGAGTGTTGCCAAAGCCATGAAGGAATATTCCGAAGCGGCAAAAGCAATGGGCAGTCTGCAAGCGTCAGGCGGTGCGGCTGGAGACTGGAGATCCGCCATGATGGGCGGCGGTGTTGCTTCGACCACCAGCGGAAGAAGCAGCATGATGAAACTGAATTTGCAACAGTTCGGCGGTCATGCGAAGGAAGACATCAGCAGTACGGTTAAGGATATCAACGAAGTTAACAGTGCTCTTGCCGGAGTTAATGCCGGAAGCATCGGACAGCTTCGTGAACTTGCAGCCGCGTTGAAAGATATTGGCGGAAGCGGAGCCGGTTCTGTATTAATGGATTTTGCGGCAGGAATCAAGGAATTAAACGGTGCAATTAAAAGCGGAGCCAATTCGTATCATACGTTGACATATCTGGCAACTGCCATTAATAAATTCAAGGGTGCATGCGATGGTTTTGCACTTCCATCCTTTACAAAACTCACCAACCTGGCACAGTCGCTTCAGGAAAACTGGAATACCGAGAATGCATTAAAGGGCATTGCTCAGGGTATGGAAGCGATCAAGAAGGCCAGCGAAGGTTTTGCCGTTCCGGACGTGAAAGGTCTGGAACGGGCGTCTGCCGTACTGAACGGAAGTGCTGAAACAGGAGCGAAAGGTGCCGTACAGGGTGCAATGGCCACCGCAACGGGCGGTACTGAAATGAAGAACAGTGTTGTCGAAGCGACAAGCGCTCTGGAACAGAATAAAAACATAGTAGACCTTGACAGTAAATCCGTTGAAGAATTAGTGGCATTATATAAAGAATTGGAACAGGCTTTAGATGTTGCAAGCAAAACCTACTATCCCGCAAGAGATAAGCTTGCACATGCGTTATCAAATCCAAAGACGTATAAATCACAGATTCCAGGATTGCGGCAAACATTCGAAACTGAAAGAGAAAGATATAATGGTCTTTTGGAACAACTTTCGGCAGTAAGAGAAGCTATTTATGACAAGGGCGCAATTTCCAGAATATTTGAAAAAACTTCAGATGGTTCCGCATCAGGCACTCAACCTGTTAAAGAAGAAATGATCGAGACTGCGGCTGCTGCTACAGAGGCGTCCGCAGCCGTTGAAAAAACCGCAGATGCGATTGACAGAGTCGCAAGCGGGGATGACAAAATTGGCGTTATTGAAGACATTCCGGATTTGTCAGCAAAAGCGACCGAAGCAACCGGAGCATTGGAAGCACTGGGCGAAGCTAAAGAAGCCATGGACTCCAAACTCAGTGAAACAAATGGCGCAGGGGCTGACGCGGGAAAGGCTATCAGCGAATCAATTCCTGCGACGACGGAAGCTGCTGCCGCCGCAAATGATTTGAAAGTTGCATTTGATCAGGCGACCGGGCAGTTTGCTGCGTTCACTTCTGCCGGTGAAAAAGTAACAGAGGTTACAGAAGAACAAAGGGCAGCGCTTGACGGATTGAATGCGGCGTTGCGTGAAAGTTCTGAAGCAACGCAGCGGGCATTTGAAAGCGGGTCTGCACAGCTTGCATCCGACAGATTAAGCGATTATATCAGTCAACCACAGGGTGCAACAGAAGTTTACACAATAGAACAACCATTGTCCCCAACAGAGCAATTGGAAGCAGCACGGGAAAATCTTGATGCGTTCCTTGAACATATGGACGAAGCAAAGATGACTGTTGCGGCCCAGGCTCTTGAAATGGAACAGAGAATTAATGAGCTTGCTGATCAGGAACAAGCGCTCAGAGACGCTCTCGCTTTGGACGTTCAGTCCGGCAATGTCAGCTCTGAAGGATTTATTGAACGGGCCAATGCGATCAGAATGCTTGAATCTGAACAGGAAAAACTGCTTGAGCAACTTAAAGAACTGCAACATGAACAGTCAGCAGTCGGAAAGATCAGCGCCGGATTATCCAGCGCGTGGAACGGTTTAAAGAGCGCGTTCCATAATTCCGGGGTTGGCAAACTTATTACGCAATTCAAGAACCTGGCAAAGCGGATGGCCATGCGGGCGATTATCCGGCAGTTTACGAGCGGAATCAAGGAAGGCGTTGAAAACGTATACCGGTACAGTCAGGCTATCGGGAGCAGTTTTGCTCCGGCAATGGATGAAGCCGCATCTTCTCTGGCACAAATGAAGAACAGTTTCGGCGCAGCACTGGCTCCCGCAATTCAGGCAATTATTCCGATTTTGCAGACTGTAATCAACTGGTTTATTGATGCGATCAATGTGGTCAATCAGTTCTTGTCACTGCTTCGCGGACAGACGACCTGGACGCGGGCCAACAAACAGACAGTCAAGGCATTTGACGACACAACCAAGGCAGCCAAGGGAGCGGGCGGAGCAATTAAGGATCTGCTGGCGGACTGGGATGAGCTGAATATTATTCAAAGCGAAGGCGGCGGCGGAGGTGGCGGTGGAACCGACGCCATGCAGGACTATCTCGGCATGTTCGAAGAAGTCAGCGTGTTTGATAAAAAAGTCAGGGACGTTGTCGGTTTCCTGCAAGACAACATGGGCGGTATTAAAACACTTGCTGTCGAGGCAGGCGCTGCGATTCTCGGATGGAAACTGAGTACAGTATTCGCAGAGAGCGCCGCCGGGGTGCTCGGACAATTTATCGGACTTGGCGCAACAATTGCTATTACCGCAACGGTAACTGATATTACGGGAAAAGAGTATGGCAAAACAGGGGAGGCCGGATGGCTGATCGCTGATGCACTTACAGGTGCCGTCGGCGCAACGGTTGCTGCGTCTATTGCAGCTAAACTTGGAGGCTCATTATTTGCAAAAGTCGGTGCCGGATTCACATTGACGATTGCAGGTATCGTAAATGTCAGCAACGCATCCGGACTGGTAGGAAGCAGTGTAACAGAACTGAGTGCCAGAGGATGGATGCTTGGTGCTCTCGGTGCGGTTGAAGCTGGTATCGGAACAGCATTATCATTTGCCGGACTTGGAGCATCAACTACGGTCAGCGTTGCCGCAGGCGCAATTGCAGTAGCTGGTGTGGCTGTTGCACTTGGAATTCATGCGGAGATTAACGCATCAAAGAAGGATATTGAATGGGGAAGTTATAATTTAACTGCCGCAGAAATTCAGGCCTATGTCAATGATCCTGATAATGGAATGTTTAATGTAGATGTTCAGGGAACGCTTCAATTGATTTCCGCAACCGTAACGGCATCACTTGCCGCCAGAGAAAGCATTCGGACACAGGTCAGCAATCTGCTTCCTTTTGTACAGTCATTGAAAATCGGTGTTGATACAACAAAATCGCTGGAAGCAATTAAAACCGGAATATTCGGCGATGATGAAAACGGGGGACTGATTTCAAAAGTAAAAGAATATGCGGAACAAAAAACAATAGAACTTGAAACCACGTTCAGTTTCATTCCATTCAAAGGGACAGACGGAACCGATCAGACGCAGGAAGTTTTGGCAAAAGGCATTGAGGGACTGGAAGGGGCAACAAGGATCATGGACGACCTTGGCGCTGAACTGAGCGGACATCTTACAAAATCCATGAACGACAACCTGAAAGAAGGGTTGAAATCATACGAGCGGAACGCCGTTGCAGAGATTACATCAACAATGATTTCCCTGAGCAATGCACTGACCCAGAGCGAAATTACATCTTCCGCGCAGGCTCATCTGGCTACCAATCTCGGTGATCTCAGCAGCAAGTCCGCATATGATATTCTTCATACATACGGCCTGTACAGGGAAGAATTGACCAAAGGATTTACACAATTGTACGAAAACGCCATGGGTACATATTCAAGCCTGTACAATTACTATGAAATTGCCGCACAGAAAGCGCTGAAAGAAGCAGGCGGAGACGAAACCAACGAAGAGTATCTGTTCTATCACAACAAAGCACAGGAATTCAAAGATTTGTATGACAATCTGTTTGATACGATTGCGGAGCAAGTCAAAATTGCCGTGGATTACGCGGCATCCGGAAACGGAGCGAGGAAAATACGGAGTGCACTGCTTGAAAAAGGAATACTCAGCCAATACAATCAGACATATTTCAGCACGACACAGCAGGATGTCGCGACAGCATGGGCGTATGTTGAACAAGGAAATGACGCATCCGTAGACAAGGTTCTCGATGTGTTCCTCAAAAAGGCACTTACAGAAGAAGATTACAATGTATATAAGGAAGCAATTAATTCCGGATTAATTGATATTACAGAGATGTTTACGGAAGACTTCTTGTATGCGGCCATGAAAGATTATTTCACGCATCGCACCACTTACAGGCCAGGAGAAAATATGGAGGACGATCCTGTATATAAAGCAATTGTTGAGTCGTATTACAGACGCCGGTCTGCACAGAATCCTTATGAGGAAGAGCGTCCATTCCAGGCACTTGCAGATATTGACATTCCAGAATATGTTGCAAGTAAATCAATTGATGAAATGGCAGAAGAGGTTGCAAGATATGGTGAGATGACGGTCTCAGAGTTGCGCAGTTTATATCCGACAGACCAGGAGATCAAAAATCTGTACAATTATTTGCTGACAAACGGATATGTTCAGATTGAACAGGTTGTTGTCGAAGGAAATGAAGCTGGCCCGACAATGGAGGAGATGAAAAACGCTGTGGAAGGGGCACAGGGCCAGATAAAGTATAACGGACAGTTGATGAACTGGTCGGATGTGTTCAATAATTTCACTCCGGACGATACAAATGTTCGTTTCTTCTACGACCTGCTTCAGAAATACAACGAGATTATCGGTGCACAGGGTTCGTACAACTTCAATGGCGTTGAAATTCCATGGGCAGACATATTCCAGCACTTCACACCAGATCTGTCCAACATAGAAACTTTCTATAATATTATTCAGGGAGCACTAGACACCGGCGTAATTGGTCTGCAAAAGAAATTGATTTCCGAAGGCCGGATCAGCGGCAGTATGGGCGTAACTTCCGGCGTGAACTGGACGAAGCATGGGCAGAACGAAGTGGAAACCGCCGCACAGCTGGCGCAGCTCGGCGTGTTCACACCCGAAGCGATCTGGTCGTTCCTGGGGATCGGCGCACCGACCGGACATTACTTCCGGACGGCGGACGCCTACCAGCCTGCACAGCAGGAAACCATTGTGGCAGGGCCGGTCAACAGCGACGAATATCAGACACAGAGCGCCTACGAGAACCAGCAGCGGGCGGAACAGAGCGGTCTGCTGCGGGAGATTGTGGCGCAGCTTCAGAAGATCTACGGCAAGAACTTTGTGGTCAACGTCACGCCGACTTCGGAGTGGGGTGAACACATCAAGCGGAGCAGCTGGAAGTATGACAAGGTGACGGGAGTGTGATAAGAGATGAAGTTTCCATATAATTTCAACATGGGCATCATGGTCGGGGATACACCCATCCCCGACCCGTCCAAATGGACATATCAGGTAGGCGACCTGGACACCAGCGGCGGACGTGACGCGACCGGACTTCTGCACCGGGCATACGTGACGACAAAGATCAACTACGAATTCAGCTGGAACGCCATCGAATGGGAAATGCTCCAGCAGATTGTTACGGCGGTCAACACGCCGGAGTTCACGCTGACGGCACCGGACCCGAGGACGTTCGACAGCATGTACACCGGTCAGTATTACGTCGGCGACCGGACGGGCGACGCCAGCTATTTTATTCCCGGAAAGAGTGAAAAAGCCGTATTCAGTTTGAAACTGAAGTTTATTGAGTACTGATTTTTATGATGACAAATAATACCATATGTGGTAGGATAAACACGTTCAGGAATACAAGAAAGGGGGAGACAGCGTGTATAACGTGTCCAACGCATTCCATCAGGCGGTGGCCCAGGGAAAACCGCAGATGGCGATGCTGATCTTCCCTGACGCGGTATTTACAAACCCGGATATCAACGTGGACAACGGAATCGAGTTCGGGGACTACTTCAATACGAACGAGGACGTTTCCATCGGCATGGCACCAAGCAATGAACTGCGGTTCTCGCTGTTCAACGACGCGCGTCTCCTGAACAATTACGAGTTCGGCGATTTTCTTGCCACGGTCGGCGTACTGATCAGCACGGAAACATATACCACCAACGCCAACTGCCGGTGTACAACCAGCGTTGCTACATACACAGGACATAATACCACGCCGTACCTGCGCAGGGGCGGTGTCGGCGTCAGCAGTCCGGCGTCGTTCCCGGTCAAGAGCATTCTTGGATACGACGGGAAGGTGTGGGCGTTCAGCGCGGACGGTACGCAGTTCAAGGTATACCGTGACTCGGACGGCGCTGACATTACCAGCGGAGAGACGGTCAATGCGTTCATGCAGGACAAAGCCATGAAGTGGGCCGGGGGCGGGTACAATTACAACAAGAGTACACGGATTCTGGATATCTGGAAGAACAGAAAGCACGAGACGTACGAGTTCTGTCCGTTCGGCTATTTTACGGCGGACAGGCCGAACGTGCCGGATGTGATTCAGATTGACTTCAGCTGCAACGACTACATGATAAAGTTTGACAAGGACATGCCGACGGCGGAAGACCTGGGCGTGACATACCCGATTACCATCGGCGAACTGTTTGTCAAGATGTGCGAGTATGTGGACGTGCAGTACGCCACGAGCACGTTCATCAACAGCACGGCGACGATTACAAAAGAGCCGGACGAGTTTATGAACACAACCATGCGGCAGGTGATGCAGTGGATTGCGGAAGCGGCGGCGTCGATCCTGCGGTTCAACCGGGACGGAATCCTGGTGTTCGACTGGATCCGGAGCACGAACCTATCGCTGAACGAGGGTGACTACAGCGACTTCGGGCCGTACTGGTACGAAACAAAACAGATTGACGCGCTGTACAACCGGACGACGTCGGACGGCTCGGACCTGATCGTCGGGACGGGCGACAACGCATACCTGATTCAGGATAATCCGCTGCTGAAGGGGGTGAACTGAGTTGCCGACACAGAACGCATCACTGCAACCGATTTATGAGCGGTTGAACAGCGTCAACGGATATCATCCTATGACTGCGGACACGTTCGCCGACTGGAGCGTCGAGGCCGGTGATATTGTCACTGTCAGCCGGGAGAACACATCCTACTCCAGTCCTGTCAACAACACCCGCGTGACATGGCGCGGTACGCCGAAGGTGATGATGAACTCCACCGGCAGCAAGGAACGGGAGCCTGTCGCCAGGACGAGCCAGAAGAAGTACGGCAGCGGCGGCGGCGGAGCCATGGCGAACCAACGGGCCATCCATTATGACCTGTACAGCGAGGATGGCGTCCTGCACTCCGAACTGGATTATACGGAAAGCAAAATCAACCTGCATTTCGACCGCTACCTGACGAGCACGATCACATGGTTCGAAAGTGAACTGGAGATGACTGCCAGCCATCTGGAGATCGAGTTCGATGCGGTGGTGACCAGCGTCCGCAGCGCGTTCGAAAGCGAACTGGAGATGACGTACAGCCATCTGGAAGTCGAGATCGCCAACAACGTGGAAAGCCTTCGGAGTGATTTTGAGCTGACGGCAAGCGAACTTCGGGCGGAGTTTACGAACGACGTCGAGAGCCTGCGCGGCGAGATGGAGATTTCGTACAGCCACTTGCAAGTGGAGTTCGAAGACGGATTCAACAGTCTGCGCGGGGAACTGGAAGTCACAGCCAGTCATTTACAGGCGGAGTTTGACGACGGATTCAACAGTCTGCGCGGGGAACTGGAACTGACTGCCAGCCATTTACAGGCGGAATTCGAAGACGGATACAACAGTCTGCGCGGGGAACTGGAGGTCACCGCAAGCCATCTGCAAACGGAATTCTCGGACGACATCAACAGCGTCCGGAGCGAGATGGAACAGACGGCCAGCAGCTGGGCGGTCAAGATCAGCGGGGTGACGGACGAGAACGGCAACGTAACCGCCGCCAGTATCGCCGTGGCGATCAACGCCAGCAGCGGCCAGAGCGAAGCGATCATCGACGCGGACAAGGTTTATATCGGCAACCAGAAAAGCACGACGGTCATCAACGGCAAGTGCAGCCTGAGCGACGTGACGGCTGACGTGGTTCAGGCGCGGATTGCAACACTGAGCATGCTGAATGTTCAGGCAATTTCGTCGTCCGGAAACATCAGTACAAGCAACGGATATATAATGGCACCGAATTATTATATCGGCGCGTCAGGGCACGCAGTCAACATGGCGTCCGCCGTGCGATTGCTACAGATTGTTGATAACGGAAACAATTCGTACACCCTGCAAAAGCAGGATTTTGATGATGCCGGATGGGTGGATGTTGGAACTTTTAATAAAGCTGCTTCAACAACACTGGACGGCAGTTGGAGCGGCGCACATCTTACAGTTACTGCCAGTCCGCAAGATATAAAATATCATCAATATTTGCTTGATACCGGCACAAAGCAAAATTATGACGGCTCGGCGTACACCGCCGGGAACACGACGTGGTGGGTACCCGTCAATGCCAAGATTGACCCAAATGAACCCGGAAGCGGAACATCCACAGGTCTGAGAGTATTTGTAAGCGTATCCGGCGGATTGCAGGACGACTATCCGGAGATCACGCAGAACGGCACTTACTATCCGGATACCGGCAAGTACGGTTTCAGCAGCGTAACGGTGAACATCCCCAGCACGAGCATAACGCCTGTGATCAGCCACGCATGGAGCAATACCGGTCAGCTGACCGTATCCACAACACCTGCGGCACAGGCAGACCTTGTACGCCGTCTGGGGCAGAGTGCCGTGACATGGAGCGGAAACACGGCCAGCGTACCGGTGATCGCCAGGTACGGAAGTCAGGATCAGTACAGCGAGAGCACAGGATTCACGGCGACCGTGGACGCAACGGCCCGGTACAACGCCGGATGGGACTATGGCATTACGCAACATGTACGGACTACCCGGGCGGCAACGAGCCAGGAGCTGACGATCAAGAACATCGATTACGGCGAACGGTTCAGCATTGTCGATACATACACGAACTCCAGCGGTACGCAGAGCAGCACGGTATACACGGTTGAAGGCCCGACGGACCGGTATTCGGAAGGTCAGGCTTCCGTTACGCTGAACAACCCGGCATGGAGTCACGCAGCACCGTACACGAGCAGCAGTACCAATACGGTTACGGTGACAACGAACGGACGACCGACGCAACTCAGCAAGAGCGTAGGCGTTACGCTGACGCCAGGTGAATGGAGCAGCGGGAACAAGAACATCGACCTGATCGACAGCAACGGCGGAACCGTTGCGCGTCTGCCTGTGACGATTCCGGCAAAGACGGCCAAAGATCCGACGTCAGATGAATGGGTTAATACGACCGGCGACACATGGAAGACCAGCGTGACCATCGGCGGCGTGGAGAGGGAAAGCGTAACCAAAGACTTCAGCAGCCTGCGGACCGCCGGATACAACTCGGCCCATATCAGCAAGACATGGGGAACCGGGAACGACAGCAACAAGGTCGTACTTGCCAAGACGAGCAGCGGAAGCACGAACAGCTATACGCTGACCGTGACGGCGGGCGTGACGCTGACATATGATTCCAGCACGCATAAGTATACGGCCACAGGCAAGGCAAATTGCGACGGCGGGGAAAAAGACAACAAATCCACCACGAGCGGAACGGAAGCGTACGAGGCCGGAAAGGCGTCAGTCGGCGTCAAACTGGACACGACCAACAAAAAGGTCATGGTCGATACGACACAGTCCACGACGACTGAATACGCCATCAGCGCCGCAGCGTCCATATCCTATAACGCCACAACGCACAAGTATACCGCCAACGCCACAGCCAAAGCCGGAAATACAAGCATGGCAACGGCATCAAAAACAGGCGGCACAGAGGCGTACGACGTCGGATACAGCAACGGATGGACCGGGTGCTACAACACGGTCGGACTGAACACGACGACACAGCAGGATCTGGGATACGGCGGAAGCGTAACGATTTACGCCCAGGCGAAATCGTCGTCCGGGGCAAGCAGCAAGACCAACGTATCCAGCGTCAAAGTGACGGCTCCGGCAGACAGGTACGAAACCGGCTGGGCGGCGGCATATGCCAAGGTGGCGTGGCCCGGGAGCGGAACATCCGCAAGCATGACGGTTAAAGCACCGGCGGCCACCAGCACAACGAATCCGAACCAGCAGAGCGTCAGCTATACCGTATCGGCGGACAACTCATACGCTTATATCAAGCAGGGAACGACAACGGTCGCCAGAGTCGCCAACGGCGCATACGCCAACGGACAGGCTGCCGTGACGCTGAACGATCCGTCCTGGACATACTCCAACAATACCAGCCGAACGACCAACACCGTCACCGTCAGCACCGCAGGAAGACCGACGCAGCTGAGTAAGAGCGCGTCTGTTACGCTGACTGCCGGAGCATGGTCCAGCGGGAGCAAGAACATCGACATCACGGACGGCGGCGGCAACATCCGGGCACGGATCGCCGTTACGATTCCGGCGGTATCGAGCACTACATGGACGAACACCACCGGACGGACATGGCGGGCAGACCTGAGCGTCGGCGGAACGACACTTTCCTCCAGCACGAAGGACTTCAACAGTTACTACACCGGTGGATACAGCGACGGATGGGGAGCAGCATACGGCAAAGTGGCATGGCCCGGAAGCGGTACGGCGGCGTCTATGACGGTCAAGGCTCCGGCTGCGACGAGCACAACGAACCCGAACCAGCAGAGTGTGAGTTATACGGTGTCGGCAGACAACACGTACTGCTACATCAAACAGGGATCGACCACTGTTGCCAGGGCCACGCACAGCGCGTATTCCAACGGAGCGAACTCCGTTACGCTGAGCGCTGGCGGATGGTCAGGCGGCAATAACGTGGTAACCGCCAGCAACAGCAAAACGGTGACAGTAACGATCCCGACGATTACATCCTGTACGCTGGGGGCAGTCCTGACGGGCACGACATACAACATTACCGTAGGACTCGGCGGGACGACCAAACCAAGCACCGTTAACTGCGCGGCGGCGTACAACGCAGGCTGGAACGCTTGCCTGGATGCCTGTACGGCGCACTCGGACGCTGTGTACGGCATCGAAAAATATACGACGCAGCAATTGTTCGTGAACCCGGGTTCAGGATTTTCAACGTGGAAGGTATACGGCATGTACGGTTACCAGAGTTGGCAGGCCCAGACGACGCTGTACGAAATTCCCGCCAGAAAATAAAGCTGCCTGACAAGGCAAGAGAAGAGGAGGACAAACCCATGGAGAACCAGGCAAACCAGATGACGGCAATCGAAGTACTCAGGATTACAGTGGAACAGCTCGGCATGATTCCGGTGACGGTATCCCAAATGGAGCAGATCGGCGATCCGATCCTGCGGGCCATCGGAAACATCAACGCCTGTATCGAGGCGATGGAACGGGCCGACGCGGAGCACGAGAAAAAGAAGCAGGAGGAAGCGGAAGATGCAGAAGCTGACGCTGAATGACGGCACCGTACTGGAGAACAGCCATGTGATTCTGAACGGAAGCACGCTGTGGTTCTACCTGACCGGCATAACGTTTACGGAAACATTCAACGTCATGAACGACGCGTCCCGGACGGAAACGATCACGGCTGACTCCTTCGGCGATGTTACGGCATATGAAGGATTTACAGATCTGTTCTGCCTGCGCAGGGAGGACGACGGCATGATTACCGGAGGTCTGAAGCATGCTTGATATTATCGTTACCCACTGGAACGAGCCATGGGAAACCGGGAAGAAATTCTTCGACATGCTCGGATGCCAGCGCGGAATTGATTTCAGCCAGTTTCAGGTCATCCTGGTACATGACGGCGGACGAAAATTCCCGCAACATTATTTCTGGCAGTATCCGTACAGGGTGACACAATACACCATTCCGCACGGCGGTGTCAGCGCGGCCCGGAATTACGGACTGGACATGGCCAAGGACAAATGGGTGGAGTTCTGCGATTTCGATGATATGTATTCCGGGGCATACTCGCTGCGAATGATTCTGGAACACATGGAGAAGGACATCGACTACATGTGGGTATCGTTCCTGACGGAGTACGAGAAAAACGGGGAACTGTATGTCAAGGAAACCGGCGAAAACATCGTGTTCGTTCACGGAAAATACTTCCGGCGGGAATGGCTGATCGAGAACGGTATCCGGTTTCCGGAAGGTATCCATTACAGCGAGGACAGCGGTTTCTGCGCCATCGTCAACGAAATGGCCCTGCCAGACAGACGCGGACGGGTCAAAACGAAGTTCCCGATTTATATCTGGTGCGTCCGAAAGGACAGCGTCAGTATGAAACCGGAGAACGTCCGGAAAAACATGACCGGATTCCTGGATCGGAACTTCTACGTCGTGGAAGAGTTCATCCGGAGAGGAATCCCGCACCGGCTGATGGTGGGACGAATGTTCGCGGACGCCTACTGGGCGTTCCACCAGCAGGCTGTCCGGCTGCCGGAAGAGGAGGAGCGGTTCGCTGCGGAAGCACGGCAGTACGTTCCCGATCTGAGAAAGAACAGCGCACAGGACATGGAGAACGTGATGAACGCGGCGCGGGTGTTTTTTACCGGCATGGAAGAGGAAAACCCGGAACCGTTTGACACATGGGTAGACAGGATCATGGCAGAAAAGGGGGGTGACGAAAATGCTGTTGCGGTTCAGCAGGGGTGACAGCTATGAGCGCGGGTTTGTACTGAAGGACAAAGCCACGCAGCAAGTGATCACGGACACGTTTGATGAAGTGTATTTTACCGTCAAGCGGAACTGGCGGGACGCAGACTACCAGTTTCAGAAGCGCATGACCACCGGCGGAATCACGTCCGACGGGGACGGGCATTATACGCTGTATATCCAGCCGGAAGACACGAACAACCTGGCGTTCGGCGATTACGACTGCGACTTTGAATTCAAGCGGAACGACGGATACAAAAAGACATTCCCGGGAAGACTGACACTGGACAAGGAAGTCACGTATCAGGGCAACGAGTGACGGAAAGGAGGACGCATGGACGATTTGACGCTGGAGATCGACAACGGAACGGACGTCATTCTGGACCGTGCTGTCCTCGGTGACGAAGAACTGATCTCCACGGCGCCTGATGACACGGACCTGATTCTGCAACTGGACGATGATTTGATCATCGAAATCGGTGCGGAAGAGGATCTGGTATTACAGGAAACGGATGAAGGCCTGCTGGAACTGGAAGACTCGTACACCGGGCATGAATATCACGACTCATATACAGGGCCGTATACGGTTGTGCCCAGGATGCACGAGGACCAGAAACTGCGGACAAACGAGAAGATTATGCGGGATGACGTGACGGTGAAGGAGATTCCGGTCACTGTCACGACCAACATTTACGGCGGAAAAACCGTTGTCATCGGATAAGAAAGGATGAGGAGAAATGGCATCAAACCCCCATGTAAACCAGGTAGGTCTGGCGGACGGTACGATCCTGATTGACCTGACAACGGATACCGCCGTCGCTACCGATGTCAAAACAGGAAAGTATTTTCACCTTGCCACCGGCGAACGGGTGCAGGGCAGCTGTACGTACGACAGCGACACAACGGACGCTAACGCGCTGGCCAGCGAAATTCTGAGCGGACGGACAGCATATGTCAACAAAAACAAGGTTACCGGCGAGATGACCAATAACGGTGCGGTCAGCGGAACGATCAGCACCAAGGCCGGGACATATACCGTGCCCGCAGGATACCACAGCGGTCTGGGAAGCGTCAGCATCGACAGCACGGAACAGGCCAAAATTATTGCGGAGAACATCAAGAGCGGCGTGACGATTCTCGGCGTGGAGGGGACTTACAGCGGACAGGGAGCAACCGCCACGAGCGTCAATGTAACGCCGTATCTGACCGCCGCAACCGTGCTTCCGCCGACCGGGTATGATTACATCAGCCAGGTGAACGTGGCTGCGATTACGATCACGGAAAGCGACAATGCCGCTGGTGGAAAGACCGTTACAATCGGCGCGGTTGATCCAGCGGCGTAAGGCGGTGACGGAGAATGGCAAGCAATCCGTATGTGAACCGGGTGGAAACCGCTGACGGCACGACGATCATGGATATATCCGACACAACGGCGGAAGCGAACGAGGTGCTGGCCGGAGAAGTGTTCTACAGCGCCAGCGGCC
>Ga0310696_10001350_pt1 | contig 35783 bp, 49 predicted proteins | sample AusTroGonzalo_MG_4_FD_203885 | JGI IMG/M metagenome (GOLD analysis project Ga0310696, IMG submission 203885) | Bovine rumen microbial communities from tropical cattle in Woodstock, Queensland, Australia - Gonzalo_02 (v2) (version 2) | ecosystem: Host-associated > Mammals > Digestive system >... | reverse complement strand
GTAATGAATCCGCACCAATCCCACATATACAGCGGAGCCGTAGCTCCGCTAGTGCTGGACTTAATCGGAGTAAATCGGCTTTGGTAGTTGATATTGTCCACCACGATGAAGCAGGCGTCCACGCCGTACTTGTCCGCGTGCTTTTCCGCGTGCCAGTTGTAGTCGGCCATCGCGCCATCGGCGGTAGTGTTGGCGCGGAGCCACGTGTCGAGCTCGGAAACGAGCGTGTCGAGGTCGGTGGCGGATTCAGAAGCCGTGAACGTGCCGATTTCAACCGGAGTGGAGCCGGATGTCGGCCCCTGCTGGAGCACGAAGGAATCCGTTCCGTCGAGCTTCAGGCCATTCACTTTAAATAGCCACATCGAAGCCCACTTCACGGAGGCATTCTCGGTCTTGTAGAGGATTGTGGCCTTGTCACCTTCGCGGAGAGCTACGATGCCGACGAACTCCCACCCCTCAGGGATGGAGGCGGCGTCGATCGACTTGTCGCAGATGAAATGCTTGTTTCCGTCTGAGTCCACATAAAGCGCGTAGCCGACCCTTGCCTTCTTGCTCGGCACTTCTAGGTTCTTCGCGTTCAAAAAGAACAGTTCAGAGAGTTCCGCGAGTTTCTTGTCGGTGGCGCCTTGTGTTTCTGCCACGCCTCCGGACGTGACCGGGTTGAGCGAGCCCGGTGTCGGGGTCTCGTCGAAGTGCAATTCCTGCAGAACTTGTGGGACCTTGCCGTTCATTGTCCTTGTGTATGCCATATTCTTACCTCTTGAGCCTCCCGGCTCGGTTGATTGTTAATGCCTGCTATACGGCGCCCTCGTCAATGAGAGTGACCTTAAACCCTATCTTGTCCCCTGTGTACCTGCCGTCTATCCTGTAATGGAACAGCATGTAGTGACCGCCCTTTACCGCCTTGACCCAGCCTTCCATGTCGAACGGCTCGCCGACATATGTATACCACGGAATACGGTAATCGCCACACGTGAACGACAAGGTTGCTCCACCATGAGCACCATCAATTTGCGTTACCAAATCGTACCAATTATCTCTTACGGCTTGGGTGCTGTTAGTACTGCGGAACGGATAGTAGATGAAGCTCTGCATGTCATAGAGGGTCACGGGCGATTCGGACCAGTCGTCCGCATAGTCCTTGTCTACTATATCGAAAAAGAACTGAGAACCGGTAGTCTGTTGCTTAGTATGGTAAGCGCAACGGAATTGCATACCCTTTATTTCGCAGACTATCGTCCTTGAACCGTGCTCTACGTCTTCGTCAGCGATGTCGCTCGGAGAAATGACCGCCCCGAAGTCCGTGCGCTCCGTTTCGGCGCCGTAGTCGATGATGATGTCGTTTTCCTTGTACGTTATCCCGTACACCTTGGAGCCGTAATATACGAAAGGCTCCACAAACTTGAAGTATGCGAAATCGTTCTCGTCGTCGTTGAACTGATAGCTGTCGAATGTCGCATACCTTTCCGGACCGGAATCCGGTAAATGTTTCAAAATTACATAGGTGCCGCTTCCTACGAGTCCCTTGATTGAGTCGAACAAGTTGGACGACGAAAGACCGCCACGGACAAACAAAACACGCATTGGCGTGAAATCCCCGTTAGAGTCAAAGATTCCCGCGCCATTGATTATGACTCTACGTAGCGACGTATCGCTTACGCATGAAAATGAGTACCCGTAATCGGACGCCGAAGATGGCGCAAACAGGTACGAGCCGTCTTTAATGAGAGGAATCTTGCCGGAGTCGAAAATCTCCTTAACCTTGGCGAAAGTTGTGGTAGACGCGGTCCTGTCGAGGATGACGTACGAAGGAAAATTTTTGATGTCGTCAATCCCGAACCCCGAGTCCTCGATGTCGCCGTCCTCGGTAAGGCTCGCCAGGTGCCCTGCTGTCGCGCCGACAACCTTGTCGACCTTGCCGTCGATGCTGCCGGGGGTCGAGCTCGGCGTCATGTCGGTAATAGTGAACAGCGTGTTCCCGGACGGGTCCTTCACCTTCATCCAGTACGTCTTGTCGTCCTTTACAAAAAGTCCGGCCACGCGCCCGTCCGAGTCGATGGGCACTGGCTGCTGCATGGCATGCAATTCGTCGTTGTATACTTCTGCCAGGTCGTCCGTCCCGTCGAGATACACGGTGACGGAGCCGCCCACGAGGAGGGCCCCGGACCTGTCCTGGAACTGTTGTGTCGGGTCGAAAAGTCTCAGCATCTATCTTTCTCCACAATCAAACTACACGGGGCGCTAGTACTCGGGCCACATCAGGCGACCGCTGCTCGTGCTACCCATGGCAGACCCTATCGTAAATCCGGATTTTACGATGAACATGTTGTTGAGGTCCTCGTCCCACATGTCGCCCGGCGCTGTCTGCCCCGCGGCGATTCCGCCGAGCACCTTGAAGTTGCTGGCGCTGCCGAGAGACGGGAATCCGGCGATCCACTCGCCCATCCGGATCATCCCGGACGAGTCCTTCATGTAGTCCACGGCTCCGTCCACGTAGTGGAGGTACGGGCAGAACAGGTACTCGTGTACCGTCCGCAGGTAGAACGGGTACGAGTCGGGACCGGTAACGGATGCGCCCCATACTCCCGCGCCGTTCGTCACGGCCGCAGGTTTCCAGTCGGGGCAGTTCCCGATGTTGTCCTCGTACGTCCACGTTCCCGCGTCGTCGGCGATGAACTGCGTAAAGCTGAAAGGGTGCCAGCGGAGCATCTTCAGCGGGTGCTCGTCGGAACCCAGGAAGATGTTCCTCGTGATGTTCACGACTCCCGCCTTGACCTTCCCGGCGATTTCCGTGTGCGGCGACTGCGCCGTACCGTACATCGTGAACCAGATCCTGCTGGACTCCGTGAAGATGTTGTCGACCAGGGAGAGCTCGTAGACGTAGTCGCTCCCGGAAACGTACGGGAGCAGGTCCACCTTGGCGCCCCCGAAACAGGAGCGCATCGAGAGCCTGTTCAGGCGCCACTGCCACTGCTGCGTGATGCTCACGCCATTGAGCGACACGAGCTGCCCCTTGGCGTAGGTGTCGGCGTTCGCGTCGCTCATCCATATCTTGCCCTGGATTTTACCGCCGTTCCACGTGATGGCGCAGACAGCCGGGTCTATCCCGGTGTTTCCTTCGATAATCAGCGCGCTGTCGTTGCCTCCGAGGTACGCCATGCCGTCCCAGCTCTTCAGGACGATTTCCGATTTGTTCACGAACAGCGCCGTGCTGGACGAGGAGTTCACGTAGACGTCCGCCTTCACGTTCTCGAGCGTGCAGCTCGCCCCGGATACGTTGACCGAGGACGTGCTCACGTTCTTGAGCGTCAGGAACGCCGCCATGTCGATGCTCCCCGACATCGCCCTGTTCTCGAAGTCCAGCGTGTCGGTGGTGATGGACGGAGCCCTCTCCCTGCGTTCCTTCATGACTTCGTACCAGCGCCGTGCGGATTCGAACTTCTGCAGCTCCGGCTGCATGGAGAACTGGACGTGGTGTCCAGCACTGATGAGGCCGGGGTCCCAGGCGGAAGACGCACCCGTGAAGATGCCGTCGCCGTACCCGGTGCCGGTGAGCACCACGAAATCGGACGCCATCCTGAATGGTTGCCCCTGCACCACCACGTTGTCGAGCGTAATGGACGCCCCGCCGGAGTAGACCGTCGCAAGCTGGCCGAGTGCCACGAGTACGCGATTCTGGAGTGTGACGTTTGCGTTGAGTTCGAAGTCCGCCATGTAGTTCGTGGCGTCTATCACCATCGTCCTGGCCCCGCATCTCCAGAAGCCGCCTGCGGTCCTGAACCACGAGGAATGCGCCACGGCGTCCGCCGCAGTGAACGTGAAGTCCGCCACGTAGCTGTCGCGCGTACCGATGACCTGTACCTTCGGGCATGCGAACCCTCCGGCCGTAAACTTTGCGCCCGGGTCGAACAGGATCTCTTTGGTCGTGCTCCAGGTGTTTGCGCTCGTGTACGTTCCTCTCGTAAAACGGACGCGCGGCGCAGTTGCCATCTGGAACGAGCCGACCACGGCCGGGTAGCTCAAGAGCAGCGAGACGTTCGCCTCGGTCCCGGGCTTCACGCCGTAGACGCCGCACGGGAGCACCTCGTCGTCCCACATCAAAATCCACTTTCCGGTGTCGCTCACGTCGGAGCCGATGACGTAGCCGCCGTCCTCCTGGTTCTCGCTTTCGGAGTCCCAGACGTAGGTGCGCGGCGGGCAGTCACCCTCATCGGCGTACCACTTGACCGTGACCATGCCGAGTTCCGGATTCACCTCGCGCAGCTCTTCCACCGTGTTCACGGTATTCCTGGAATAGCTCGCGATGTCGAAGTCCATCCCGACCTCGTAATCTCCGACCGGCTCGAAGTCCGTGTCCGGGGAGTCCACGGAGAGCTGCCCCTCGGCCCCGATGTACTTCTCGATGACCACGTCGAAGACGCCGAGCGCCGTGAAGATGGTCGAATCGGTAAGCCCCGCGTGCAAAAGCTGCGGATTCTCGGCCTGGACGTATTCTCCCCCCTCGATGGTGTAAAGGTTCGCGTATTCGTCGGAATCGTGCAGGAAGACCTTCATGCGGCCTTCGACCGGGAGCCCCGTTTCCGGGACGATGTACGGAGAATTAGGAAGCGCCAGCCGAATCATCTCTGCCTCCGAAGATCCTGTCTGCCAGGTTCATGTCCATTTCAATCTGCCTGTTTTCCAGGTCCATCTGCTGCGCAGCGGCCTGGTGCTCGAGCTTCATGCGTCCGCTCTGCGCCTCGATGGCCGCCTTCTTTGCAGCGGCTTCGAGCTTGATGCGCTCGCGCTCCGCCTCGATGGCCGCCTTGTCGGCGTCGCCTCCGGACGCCAGCTGCGCCTTGAGGATTTCATCCTCCATTCCGTACTTGTGGTCGAGCTGCATCTTGCGGAGCTCGAAGAGCTGGTTCTTGTCCTGGCTCCTGTCGGAGCGCTGGAAGTCATCGACCTGTGCTGTCAGGCGCATGATTTCCTCGTCCTTCTGCTCGATGGCCTTCTTCATCTCGCCGATGACCTGTTCCATCTCCTGTTCCATCTGCGTCGGTTCCGGCACGCTGTTCAGGTCGACGTAGAGCTGTGCCAGGATTTCGTTGTCCGGGTGCGTCTTCAGGATGGCGTTCACGATGGAGCGTTTCTGGTTAGGTTCGACCACGTTCATGAGCGCCGAGAGCTCCGCCCTGGCGATCTGGTTCTGCATGTAGGCGTCGGGTCCCTGCGCCACGTCGATTTTCTTACCTGGGTATCCCATGAGCACCATCACCGTGTCGCCGAGCGCCTTGAAGCTCGTGCGCAGGTGGCTGTAGAAGTGCTTGATGTTGTTCTGGAATACCTGGCTCGTGTACATCACGGCCGTGGCCGTGATTTCGCTCTCGTTGTCGGCGAGGCCCTTGGAGTCCACGCCGGTGATGCTCGAGAGCATGTTCATGGTGCCGTCTATGATTCCCTGCAGGTCCGTGAACTGGATGTTCGGCGTGTACACATCGGGAATCTGCAGCTCCGTCTTGTTGTCGTTCGCGAGACGCTGGGAAGGCAGGATCGGGTTCACTCCGGTTCCCGCCTGCTTGTAGTACTTGTCGTAGTCCTTGAAGCATTCCATGTAGCCGCGGAACATCGGCTTCGGGGACAGCGCGAGGCGGTCCATGAGCTGCACCATCGCGTAGTTCACGATGCGCTGCACCGTCTTTCCCTTGGCAATCAGGCCACGGTAGATTTGCTTGTCGTCGTCCGTCCAGGTACGCTCGCCGAATACCGGGAAGATTGGGATGCGCTTAATCGGTAGCGGGGCGTTCGGTATCACCTCTCCGTCCTCTCCACGGTTGACCACTTCCTTGTCGTTGACGAATGTCGTGCTGTGGCACCCGTCGGTGTCCAGGTAGTAGTAGGTCACGATGGGAATCAAGAATCCGTTGTTGAAGGCTCCGGTGAAGACCGGCTCCGCCTTCTTGTCGGGGACGTACTCCTCGCCCATGTGGACGCGAATCCATTCCTTGGAGCGGTAGTCGACCAGTGCGGCCTCCATACTATCACTACCATCAAGTTCAGTGCTATCAGGATCCAGCATCACCCGTTCCGGGTCCGTCACGGCGTAAATGACAGGCACGTTGCGGCCGTCGGAGGTCTCGTCCGTGCCGAGCGCCAGTACGCCGAGCCCGAAGGATACCACGTCGAGGAGCGCCTCCTCGGTGGCGAACCTGTTGGAATCCTCGCTGAAGAAGTCGTCGATTTCCTTGTCGATGTCCGGGTCGCCTGTGTACCAGGTGTACGGGAATGTCGAGTACTTGTTCGCGACGCTGTGCACCTGGTTCGCCAGGACGTTGACCGTGACGCGGTTGCGTGCCTTCGATATGAAGTTGTCGTCCGCCTTCGTCCACTGCCCTTCCCCGCTCATGAAGGAGCGGTCCTCCCGGATGCGGTCGTACATCTCGGAGTACGCGTCGCGGGAGCGCTGGGCGAATTTCTTGAATTTCTGGAGTAGATTCTCTGCCATATGTCCTTCCACAATTAAACTACACGGCGGTTTATTTCACGTCGAAGGTCGGACGGGCCGCGGCCGTACCGCGGAGCAGGTCGTTCCCTTCCTTCAGGAGCCAAATCTTGAACGCGTCGCGCTTGGCCGGGTCCGGGTGGCCCGTCACCACGATGCCGGGGTTCTTGCGGATGTCCTCGATGAACATCTCGGACTCCGTGGAGAGCGGCCCCCTGCTCCCTCCGAGAATCTCGGAAGCAGCGAAGGATGCCTTCTTGTCCTTCCTCGCCTTGTCCTGTTCCTTGCGGAAGTCCTTCGGGTCGACCCCGAACCTGGAGAGGGCCCTCTGGGCTGCAGCGTCGTTTCCGGCCTCGTTTGTGATGTAGGACTTCAGGACGTCCACGTACGTGTTCGGGTCCTTGGCGTAGTCCTTCAGGCCGCGCTTCTCCATCATGGCGATCAGTTCCGGATTCTTGACCATGGCGCGCTTCGCGTAGTCGGGAGCGCCATCCAGGAAGCTGGCGTCGATAATGTCGGCTACGCTGCGCTTCGTCTCCGGCATGGCCTTCGCCATGTCGCGCTGGATGTTCAGCCCTTCAGTGAATTCGTCCACCGCGGTCTTGTTCTTGGAGAGCTTGCCCACGTTGACGATGTCGGATGCCGCCTGGAGTTCTTCCGGGGTCATGCGGTCGGGTTTCACTCCGCGCATCACCTTGTCGATGTACTGCGCGTCCGTTTCTTTCTGGTGCAGCTTGATTTTTGCCTTCGCCTCGTTGACGAGGTTCAGCCCCTTCTGCTTCGGGGACGTGTTGTTCTCGAGGAAGTAAACGACCTGGCGCGGGAGTCTGGAACGCACGCTCCTGAGGTTCAGGAACGCGCTGATGCTGGGCGCGAGCACCTTGTTCACGCCGAGGTTCGTGGCCGTTCCGAGCCCTGCGTCGATGGCGGCGTCCTCCAGCCCTGCGTAGTCCTTCGTTCCGAGGCCGTAGTCCAGCGCCGTGATGGCGGACGGGGCTATTGCCGCGGCGCCTACCGTCCCGGCGACCTTCCCTGCAGTGCTGCCGAGCAGCCCGCGGGAAATGGCGGCCTCCGCCCCTCCCATCGGGATGGCGTAGGCTGCGTTCTGCGCCACGTCCATGATGGTCTCCGCCGCAGTCGGGTCTCTCCCTTCCTTGAACGCATTCATGCGCCTGGGAGTGAAAAGGTCGGCAATCTTGCCCGCCGCGAAGTCGAGCGGGCGCACGATGTTGCCGTCCTCGTCCTTGCCATGCAGGGCGTTGTCCCTCTGCGTCACGATGTCGGCGTTCATCTTGTCCAGGTTAGCCTGCCGCCATATTTCCTTGACGGTCTCCCAGCCGCGCTCGCCGAGCGTGGTGTCCTTCTTCAGCGCCTTCTTCTTCCAGGCCGCCAGCTTCTTCGGGAAGTCGTCGATGAACTGCTGCAGGGCGCTACGGCCGCCTTCCTCGTCCTTCAGGCCGAGCAGGCCGACGACGGACTCGTAATCGGGAATCCCCGGCTCCTCGGAGCGTTCCAGCTTCTGCGTGAGCCACGGGTAGGTCTCGCCGAGGGAATCCAGGACGGCGTTCGTGTACAGCTCCTCGGTGATTCCCGGGGCGGTAGCGAGAATTTCGGAGACGCGGGGTTCGATCCCGAGCCCTGCGTTCTTCCTTGCAGCGATGATTTCGGACACGGTAGCCATTATTTCTTCCTCTCGAGGTAGTCGCCGTTAGGCCCTGCGACCCACTTGGCAATCTTGAGCACTCCGTTCTTTTCCTTCTTCGTGAGGCCGCTCCACCAGGCGTTCTGCTCGGCGGGGCTCTTGCCTTCGATTCCGGCCACCATTCCGTTGATTTTCTTGGAGAATGCGTCGGCTTTCGCCTTGTCCTCGACGGTCTTCCCCTTCGATTCCTGGAGGAACGAGAACAGCTTGTCGAAGTCCTCGCTGTTCATCTTCGGGCGGAGCACGGTGTCCACGTAGGTCCGGTCGTCGTCAGTCAGCGTGCCGTTCGCCTGCTTGTACTTGTAGAAGTTCACGAGTTCGGTCACGTTCTGGCCCTGCGACGGTCCCTTCTCGAGAGCCGAGCGGAGTCGGTCGTATGACGCGGGGAGCTGCTGGCCCGTCTTGGACTGCCATTCCTCGGCGGAGCGGAGCGCCACCTCGATCTGGTTGCGGGCCATGGCGCGGTCCTCGTCGCTCTTGGATTCGAGGCCCCACAGCAGCTTCTCGGCGTTCTTCAGTTCGTTCTCGATGGCGTTCGATGCAGCCCCGGCCTGCTGGCCTCTTGCCATCATGGCGTCGTAGGCGCTCATGTCGCCTATCTCGGCGCGCTTGGCCGCGATTTCCCATTCCTGGCCGCCATTCTTCAGTTCCGGGTACTGCCTGTCGATGTCGGCGATGCGGGCGTCGAGCTCCGCGAGACGCGCTTCCTTCTCTCGAATCTGCGCATTGATTTCCGGGAACGCCTCGGCGGCAACGGGCGCCCCCTGCGGGGCCGGGTTCGCCATGGCAGCTTGCTGTGACGCATCGAACGCGGCCTGTCCTCCGTTCATTCCGGGCACCGTCTGCGGCGCCATGGGCTGCTGTGTCTTCCACCTGAATTCCATTTTCTGCTCCTTTTATCCGAGTGAGGCCCAGTCGTCCGCGTAGTGCGCGCGGCCCCACTGGCCGATATTCCTGTCCATTCTGCCGAGGGCTTCGTCCACCTTGCCCTCGCTGTTGAGATGCCTGCTGTTCGGCCACGCCATCTGTCCCTTGCGGTTCAAGGCGCGACCCATGCTCGGCGAAGTCATGAGGTCCTTCACGTATTCCGTCGTCTGCCTGATGTCGTCGCCGCCTCGGTACGTGTACCACTTGCCGCTCCCGTTCTTCCACTGTATCTGGATGTTTCCGCCGGGAGTGAGGCGCAGGCCGCTGATGGCCGTGGACTTCGGGTGCAGGGCTCTGCGGGGCTTGTTGTCCTCGCCAGGCCACCATTCCATCAGGTCGCGCTCGTTGCCGCGCTGGATGGCCCTGTTGTGCTCCTGCAGGGACTGCGCGAGGGCTGCGTTCACCGTCTCGCGGTCCATGGTCTCCCCGTTCATGGCCGGGAGCACCGTGTTCTTGCCGTTGATGTAGGTCCTGTTCTGGTCTTCCACGTTGTCCACGTCGTACCAGAAGTCGCTGTCGAGCTGCGGGTAGTCGAACGCAGCGCCCTTCATGCCCGCGCCGGAAAGTATTCTCGATGCCGTGCTGGATGCGAAACGCCCGCCGAGCCCGGCACCGGAAAGTCCGGGGAGCAGCCCCATCAGGAAACGGGGCGCCAGCTCGAGTATCTTGGACCACGAGATAGCCATCGACTAGCCCCCGATCCGCGCCTTGAGTTCCGCGATTTCGGAGCGGAGCTTCTCCGCTTCCTGGACGAGCGCGGCACGTTCCTGCGCCTTGCCTCGCATCATGTCGGCGGCGTCGCCATAGACCTTCTTGCGGCGCTCCTCCTCGTCAATCCTGCGCGCCCTGTCCTCGTCCTCGATGCGGTTGCGGCGCTCCGCCTGCTCCTTGTTGAATCTGCGGTTCTTCATGTCGCTGATGGCGGTCGCCGCCTGCGTCAGGCTCTGCGCCCATCCGTTCTTCACGGAGTTGGGCTGCGCGGCCTGCAGGTTCGAGCCCCTCCACCTAAAGTTTACAGCCATTGCCATGTTTCACCCCCTTACCCGAACAGGGCCGTCCCGAGCTGTACCGCCGGGCCGAGCAGCTGGCCTACGCCGTTGCTGCGCTGCGCCGACAGGTTCGCCTTGTTCTGCGTCACGTCGGAGTATGCCTCCAGGTCCGCGTTGTTCTGGTTCGCCACGTTTCCGTAGTAGTTGCCGATGGCGTCTCCGAGGGACTTGCGGTCCTCCCCGTAGAGCCCGGCCACGGTGCCGAGGTTGCCGAGGTACTGCTGCTTGGCTCCCTGCCCGGCCTGCCATTCGGCCATCTGCTGTGCACGGTCGCGCATCATCGTGTCGAACGCCGTCTTCCAGGATTCCGTGGCCAGCGCCCTCTGCTTCGCAGCCACCTTGTCGTTGTAGTTGCTCGAGAACCTGTTGCCGCCTGCCGAGGCGCCAGCGTTGATGGCGTCCATCGCCTGGGCCGCAGCCTGGTCGCGGAACGGGTCGAAGAAGTCCTCCGCGGTCTTGTCGTAGGAGAACGTCTCGGGCCCCTGCCCGATGGCGTCGGCAAGTCTGGCCACCGCATCGTTGTACTTGGCGGCGTTGTCGCCGTACATGCCCTGCATCTGCCCGAGGTACTGGTCGTACAGCCCGCGGTTCTGCGCGGACACGGAATCGGCGCGGGAGAGAATCCCGTCGAGCGTCTTCTGCGCGGCGTTGATCTGGTCGCTGTTGCTCGTGCCGAGCAGGTCGCCCAGGTAGTCGAATACTCCAGCCATTATTTCTTCTCCTTTTCCTTCTTGGCCTTCTTCTCGTCGGCCTCGTCCATGTCGATATTGTCCAGGTAGTCCTGGATGGAATCCTTGAGCTTGCGCATGAGCGTCTTCAGCTTTTCAGTTTCATTTTCAGTGGCCATCGTTGCCTCCGTAGTTGCCATAGATCGTTATCTCGCAGAATGCGTTCTCGGGAATCGTGAATCCAGTCTCTCCCGCCCTGATGATGACGCTGCCGCTTCTGTCCTTCGAAGTCCACGACAGGGCCTTCGTGTCGTTCGGGGCGATGGGGAGCTCGTTTCTGCCCGCCTGCATCACCCCCTCGATGTGAATGAAAAAAGGGGTCTTGGTCACGTGCCACTTCTTCTCGTGGCCCGCCCTGTAGTCGTTCCACACCCCGGTAAGGACGCCCCAGATGTCCTCCTTGGGGCTGTTGGCGTTGATTACCGCGTTTCTCATATCATCACCCCGCTAGATTCGGCGCGTACCGCGCAGGCGGTCAGCACCAGGTCCGTCGGGTGGCTGTAGGTCAGCCTGATGACGCACAGGCGCACCATCCCGAGGTTCAGCCAGCGCACCCTCTTGGAGTAGTCCCCGGTCCGCCCGATAGTCGCCGAGCGGATGTTCCCGAAAGTGTTCCCGCCGTCCTTGGAGATTTCCAGGAGCATCTTGGGCTCGAGGGTGTAGTCGTTCCACGTTCCCACGTTGCACTCCACCGCCAGTTCCTCGAACATGAACGGCTTCAGGCCGTCGGTGACCACTGCCGTCTGCCTGTGGCGAACCATCGGGAGCGTCGTGCCGTCCGGGTAGTCCTCGCTCCAGTAGTCGTCGTGGAACCTGCAGAGCAGCCCGTCGTTCGTGAATGCCCAGAACTTCTCGCGGAAGTAGGCCACGCCTCCGGCGCGCCACTGGGTCTCCTTCCAGCTCTTGATGTCGCGGCTCGTCCTCTGGTGCCAGCCCCCGTCGATGGTGTCCATGCACCACGTCTCGCCCAGGCTGGTCAGCTGGAGCACGTAGAACTGGTGCTCTCCCACGCTGTAGCAGAACCCGTAGGAGGAACCCGTCGCCTCGGCCTGCACCTTGTCGTCGAGCCAGTCGTCGGAGATTTTCTCGAAGGACGTACCTGTCACCTTCATGACGCACTTGCCGTACTGGGCTCCGCTCGCCACGAAGTACACCGACCCGCCGATGCTCGCGAGGCTGTTGGGGGCCTCGAGCCCAAAGGTGTTGGTACTCGTGTAAGACGTGCGGATCCAGTCCTCGAATTCTCCGGACCCCCTCTGGAATACGTCCACGGACTTGGGGCCGAACACGTAGAGCGTCGGGCCCACGGCGTAGACCGCGTTCACGTTGTCGCTGGAAGATTCCCCGGAGAAGTACAGCTGCGCCCCGTAGTCGTCCTCGAACACGTGCTTGTCGGAGTCGACCTCGACCGTCTTCACGGTCACGCCGTCTTCCTCGTACTGCACTTGGCCGTCGACGATGGAGAACATCTTCCTCTTGTCGCTGTTGAGTGGGTAAGGTTTCGAGTAGTAGACGAACCCGGAGCCCGTGTCGTTCACGACGATGGAACCGGCCACCACCGCCACGTGGGTCGGGGTGATGGTCCCGCCTTCCCCGTTGATTCTTTCCGGCAGCTGGATCTGCTTCAGCTCGCCGCCTTCCAGCAGGTCGTAGTAGTACATGTTGGCGCCGTCGACGACGAGGAGGAGCGCCCTCGGGCCTCCCGCCTCCGCGAACGAGACGCGGCTGTTGTTGCTCGCCAGCGTCCCGAGCGCCACGTAGTCGCCCGTCGGGCCTATCCTGTAGAGGGTGTTCCCCATGACCGCAAACAGGTCCTCCGTGGACGCCGTGGCCCGCAGGCCGATCGTGGAGACGTAGCACCCGCGGCACCTGCCGCCGAGTTCCGAGACCTTGCGCAGCCCCGGCAGGCTCTCCATGAATTCCTGCTTGCCGTTCCTGGCGTAGTACATGTTGGAGGACCACTCCGAGCCCTGCACCGCAGGGTATTTAGCCTTCGCGGAGCTGCCCACCAGCAGCTGCATCACCTTGCCTGTCGCCATCCCGTCCCCCTAGAATCCGAGCCCGCCGAGCAGGTCCTCTGCCGGCCTCGTGTATCCGTTCACCAGGAGCTCGTCGTTGCAGAGCGGCCTGTTCTTCGCCGTGCTCGAGTCGATGGCCTTCATCGCACCGGCGAGGTCTTCGGCGACCTCCGCCTTGTACGAGTACAGCTTGTACTTCTTCACCATGCGCATCTCGAGCGTGAAAAGGATCAGGTTGTAGTAGAGCTGGCTCAAGTAGATCTTGTCGCCCAGCCTGTAGTTCGGCAGGGCGGAATTTTCGTAGATTCGGAGGTCCGTCGGGTAGCTGCCGTTCAGGCGGACGCGACCGATGCGCCTGGTCTTACCCGAAGGCGCCGTCTCGGTTTCCACGCCGTAGCAGTAGATGGTCGGGAGCGAGTACGTGAGCGCCCTGTCCATGGTCTCGGGCTCGCATGGGGTCAGGCGGACGTACCGGATTCCGACCATGCGGGAGACTCCCTGCACGTTGTCGGGGGGTTCCTGGTTTACGGTGTTCGGGGCCTGCGGCTCGCCTTCCTCGAGGACTCTGTATATGATGTCACCAGCACCGCAGACGTCGTGCGTCTTGACGCTCAGGCTGATGTAGGAGTCGGAGTTGAGCTGCGCGATGGCCCTGTTGAGCAGGCCCTCGCAGGATGCCGCGAGGTCTCCGGATACCGTTTCGCCGTCCCCGACAAGGGACAGGTCCTCGCACGCCTGCTGTATCAATTCGTTGACTGAAATCATGGTCTTGTCCTTCCATGTTCAAACTACACGGGGACAAAAAAAGGGCTCCCCGCGAAGGGAGCCCCCGTTGTTCCGGGAGAACAATGCAGCTTCTAGTCGAGCTGCAAGTAGGTAGTCACCGACTGGCGGTTGTCGAAGATGCGGGCCACGAACGGCATGTCGATACGGAAGTAGGAGACGCCGTTGATGATTTCCGGGGCGGACTGCATCTTGAGGGACACGTTCTCGTACACGCCCACGTTGTCCTGCTTGGCGGCCGGGAGGTTCTTGAACTTCTGGCCGGAGAAGGACAGCGCCTTCTTGTTGCGCACCTGTCCCACCTGGTAGTGCTTGCCGGCGACGATGCCGGAGACCGGGGTGAGCGTGAGCGTGACGGTCGTGTCGGCGGTCGCAGAGCCGATGGCGGTCGCGGACATGTGGGCGTTCGGGTTGCCCCAGCTCTTGCCGGTAGCGCTGATGCGCAGGCCCGGGATGACGGTGCGGGTCTGGCGGGCGCCGTCTTCGTCGTAGTAGACCTCGGAGACCGGGATCACGACGTAGGCCTGTTCGGTTTCCACGCCACCTTCGTCGACCACCTTGAGGCCGTCAACGGTGTACGGGACGCCCGGGATCACGTCGCCGGACACGCCGGAGCAGGTCGTGATCTGGGAAACGCCTAGGACGTTGTTGCTCGCGTCCTTCTTGACGGTGCCGGACACGGTGAGCGAAGTGGCCATGCCGGTGGTGTCGAGAATCGGCAGGCCGGGCAGCTTGACGCAGGCGGCCTCGCTGTAGGTGCCGAGGGACGCTTCCTCGTAGAGTTCCTTCTGGATGTCGCTCGGGAGGAAAAGGTTCGCGCCGGTGCGGGCGATCTTGGAGAAGGTCTTCGGGGTCTGGAAGTCCACGCGTTCGCCGACGATGGAGAGTTCGTCGAGAGCGGAGCTTGCGTCGCCGAGGAGGTCGTAGCCGACGGAGTTGGTCACGACGACCTGTGCCGAGCGGAAGACGTTCTCGCGGATGACTGCGAGCTGGACTTCGCGGGCCAGCTTCTTGGCGCGCTTGTCGACCATTTCCTTCTTGAAGTCCTCGATGTTCTCGATTTCGTCCCACATGTCGGTTTCGGCGGCAGTGTTGTAGTTGTCGAGCCATGCGGTCACTTCGACCTGGTGTGCCTTGTCCGGGTGGGCCACGAGGCCCTGGCTTACGGAGCCTGCGTCGGGAAGGTAGCCGTGGACGGACATGCCGTACTTCTTGCCTTCCATCTCGCTCTGCGGGAAGAGGTCGTCGGATTCCTTGAGATAGTTCATGTTCTCCATGATCGCGGCGGAGAGCATGGTGAGTTTCTTGCGGGTAGTAAATTTACCAGCCATGATGATAGCCTCACGTTTTTGAGTGTTGATGTCTGTGGAGTGTCGGGCCCCTCCGACAACAAAACGGGGCGTTTGTCCCTGCCTTCAGGCCGCAGGCGCCATAAAGAACGGTTTACCCGCCGTTTCGGGATAGAGGTCGTGCCTCTTCACCCATAAACTACACGTGAGCGGAAAAAGGACCCCCGGAGGGGTCCTTTGGCACTACTCAAGGAGAAAAATCCTGTCTATCCGCGATGTTCCCGGAGCCACTTGCGCAGCGCCTTCGGGTCGTCGAACATGTCGGTGTTCGTGAGGGCCCCGCCGCCCGCCTGCTTGCCCGGGCGACCCATCGGCGGCACCACGTTCGGCCTGCCCGCGGGATTCTGTGGCGGAGGATTCCCTCCCGCCGGCGGCTGGTCGGCAGCCTCGGTGATGGACGCCTCGACCTTGCGGAGTTCGTAGTAGATGGCCATCGGGCTCGTGCGCCTCGGGTTGAAGACCTGCTCGAAGGACGCGCGGTCGTTCAGCAGCTTCTCGAACACCACCGGGCCCATCGGGTCGTTCAGCAGGTAGTCCGACGCCACCGGGCAGGAGTCGAGAATCTGGCCGAGGCCGTGCTTGTTGGCGTACGCCACCCGCTCCAGGAACTTGTCGGAGCGCGCCTTGTCGCCCCCGAACGATTCCTGGACGTGACCGTACCATTCCTCCTGCCTCTCGAGGAGCTCTTCCTGTTCCTTGGCCTTCTTCTGCTCCGCCTCGAGTCGTTCGGCTTCCTTCTTCGCCAGTTCCTCGTCGCGTGTCGCCAGGGCGGCCCTTACGCGCAGGTCCGTCAGGTAGTCGATGTAGTCCTCGTCGTTGTCGAAATCGTCGCGGGTCTTCTTCGGTTCGGCCACGGTCTGCCGCTTCTCGAGCTCCGCGAGCTTCTTCTCGAGGGCCGCGAGCTTCTCGTCGCGTGCCGCCAGTTCCTTCTCGTGCTTTTCCTTCTGCTTGGAAAGCTGGCGCTTGAAGGAGAACTCCGCGCGCTTCATCGGGTCCTCGGGGATGTCCTTTTCCTTCTTCGGCGGCTCCCCTGCGGGAGGCGGTTCTTCTGCCGGCGGAGTGTCCTTCGGCGGTTCTTCTTCTGCCGGCGGCTCCTCGGCGGGAGGCGTGTCCTGCGGGGGCTCCTCGGCCTTCGGCGGTTCCTCTGCAGGCGGAGTCTGCGGTTCCCTTTCCTCGCCCTCTTCGAGGACTTCGTCGAATATCTTGTCTAGTTTTCTTCCCATTGTTGTCTCCTGGTTTATCGTTCCATTCCGTTAGTGTGAACCTTGAACCTGTTCTCTTTCCAGAATACCGCGCCTTCAAGGTTGCATTCCTTGGCGCAGCATTCCACTATGTCCATCTTCGTGTCGCATTCGTTGACGATGTCGGCCTTCATCCGACGTGTCGTCGTGTCCCTCACCCAGTTTCGCAGGCGGTTCTGCACCGCCTTGACCAGGTAGTTCACGATCGTCCTGGGGTTCCGCTTCGCATCGACGAACTTCTCGGCGGCACGCAGCGCGTTGAATACCATCTGCGACTGTACCTCCTCGTCGAGAAGTTCCGGGAGTCTCGCCTTGTATTTCGGGTCATTGTCCGGCATCGTCTTCGTCGCCAACTCCACCACCCCGATGATGATCTTCCCGTAGATGGCGTCGATTTCCGGCGGGCACTTCCCGCACTTTCGGAGCCTGATGGCCATCGGGAGAATATCGGCCTCCTCCCATACGTTCTTCTTCGCCTTCACCGCCATGCTAGTACTCCGACATGATGAGCTCTTCTTCCGCCTTGGTCACTCCCGTGCGGACCCTTCCGGCAGCCATTGCCGGCTCGTCGCCCGTCCATCGCTCTATGCAGGTAAGGGCCGCGGCGTCCCCGATGTCCGGGGACATGCCTATGAGCTTGCGCCATTCTTCCTTGTCGATGATGAGCAGGCGCCCCTGCCGGTCCCTGTGCCACGAGCACGTGCACAGCTGCTGCCGTAGGTGCGCCACCACCTCCGAGCCCACCAGGTTGCCTTCCGAGTCGTACAGCGTCGTCTTCGGCGTGAATCCGATGTAGAGCCCGTTCTTCACGTACCACGCGAGCGAGAACCAAATCCAGGCGCGCATGTTGGCGTATTCCTGCTCCTGGCCTTCCGGGGCCCTCGACGAGAACGGTATCTGGTTGCAGGGCATGTAGTACTTCAGCGTGTTGTACGCGTACTCGCTGAACGCCGAGTCGAAGTTCAGCTGGTCGATGCGCGTCTTCTTGTGGAATTCCAGGACGTACTGCACGAACCTCTCGTGGCTCCATCCCCTGAATTCCTGCATGTCCAGTATCTCGTTGCCCCTGCGCACGAACCAGCCGAAAGCGTCGCGCTCCACGTTGCCCTTCGACAGGTCGGCGCCGGCTATCACCCTCGTGTCCGTCGACGGCTGGTAGTAGCTCGGGAACTCGTCCTCCCGCAGGATGCAGTTGTTGTCCCCGTTCAGGACTATTTCCGCTAGGAGCTCCTGCTTCCGCATCTCCTCCGTCTGTATCGAGCGCTCTATGATTTCCAGCTGGCGCTTCGTGAGCGACAGGTTGTCGTATGTCGTCGCCCTGATTATCTTCCAGTCGTCGCTCCCGGGCATAAGCCCCGCGAACCTGTGGTTCCACAGGGAAGTCGAGCGAGGAGTAGTCGCCCCCTTGACCGTCGGGTTCGTGACGTTCGGACCGCGGAGGCACGGACCCAGCACGTCCAGGACATCCAGCGGGGCAAGGGCCACCTCGTCCAGCAGGATCGTGTTGATGTCGTCCAGGCCGCGCGCACCGTCCAGGCACTCGTAGCTCGAACCGTACATGGTCCACGGTCCGTAAGAGGCGCGTATCGGGTTCTGGCAGAACTTGACGGCGTTCTCGAGACCCCACTCCTTCGCACGCAGCCGGACCTGCTTCATGAGCACGTCTCGGAGCGAGTCGTACCTCTGCGCGCATAGGATCAGGTTCTCGCCCTTCAGCAGCTTGATGAGCGCTATTGCTGAGAGGGTGTAAGTCTTCCCCGAGCCACGGCCGCAGACCGCGAACGTGAACGGGTTGTCGGAGTTCATCAGCTCCTTCTGGTAGGGCATGAGCCTGATGCGGTGCTCTCTCATTCACCAGCGGCGCCTCCGTCCTTCTCACCCTGCTCGGGCTTCGTGAAGTCCTCGATGACGAGCTTCACCGTCTCGGCCTTCTTGACGTCCGCCTTGAGGTTCACGTTCTGGGAGGCTTCCGGCGACTGGTCGTGCGTTGCGCCGACCAGCTTGGCGGCTTCCTTGATTACGGAGATGAGCGCCTGCGAGTACATCGGGTTGCTCTTCGCGGAGTCCAGGGCTACCTTCAGCAGTTCGGGAATCTTTCCGGATTCGTACACTACCGTCGCGTTCGCCTTTAGCAGCAGCGCGTTAATCTGCTTGACCGTTCCGCCCTTGGACGCGTTCTCCTTCGTCCTTTTTTCGCCCTTCTTGTACGGTTTTAGGTTCTGGACGTTGTACCGCCTCTGCTTCACGGTACCCTTCACGGCATCATTTTGGCCTTCTTCGCGAGAAAAATTCTCCGGAACCTGCAATTTTTCGGGCTTTACGCCAGTTTTTGCAGTATTCTTGCGAGATTCCGCTTTTGTTCCGGCCTTTTTCGCCATCAGCGCACCCTGATCTTGACGAGTTCGGTGAGGATGGCCGTGAGGAGCGCGGTCTGGTCGCGGTTTCGGATGATGTGCCCGTAGTCTTCCTCGAGGGCCTTCTCCCATTCCGGCGCCTGCGGCATCTCGGGCGGTTCCGTTTTCGGTTCCTCTGCAGGCACGACGATAGGCTGGCCTGTAAGGACCGAGCCTTCCATCGCCTTGTCGGCGTTTTTTTCCGCGATTTCAGGTTGAGCTTTTGGCGCCTTCTTGGGCGCGTTCTTTTTCGTAGTAGCCATGAATGTCTCCCGTATGTGGCAAGGTGCCACAGGGAGAATTTACACGCGCGCGGTGCTCAATTGAACACCGCCGAAAAAGAAAGTTTATTTTGTTGTCACGTTGTGTCGCAGTGTGACGTGTATTGGCGTAAATACAATTTATTTACGTGTTATGAGCAGGTAGAGCCCTGCGAGCCACAGCATGAATACTCCCACCAGCGATGGCGCGAAGATGTAGACGGACATCTCGTCCGGCTTAATGTCGCCAAGCAGGGCGCATACTACGGACACGAACGTGAACATGCCGAAGAACCCGGCAAGGTGGACAATCCAGGGGAGCTTCCGTCCGTCCTTCAGGTCGCGGTAGGCGACGAAGGAAACCAATGGCGCCATGAGTCCGAGTCCTGCGGACAGGAAAAGAAACAGGCCGCCGAAAATCGAGAGAATGAATGCCGCAATCGTTTCCATGTTCCGGAATATACATTTTTTCCAAATAATGTGTAAACACCCCTCGTCTCGCGCGCACGCGCGCATGAGTTGAGTTGAGGGTTATTTACATATAGGGTTTTAAGGTAAAATAGAGTAGAGTGGTTGTATCATACTCCTACTAATACTCTTTCTACTTCTACTACTACTTCTATAGAAGGTGGGTTTTCTTGGGTTACGGCTGGGTTTCGCTGGGTTTTCTTGGGTTTTGTTTTAAACCCATTGGGTTAAAATTAAACCCATTGGGATATTAAGATTTAATCCTTTTTCATCTGCTCCAGCATGCGGCGCAGCCCTTCCACGACAACCTGCATGGGGTCTTCCGGGTTCGAGAATTCCGGGAAGATGTTCTTCTTGACGGCCGCCGCGGTCTCCTCGTCGAAGGCTTCCTCCAGCGACATCCCGGCACGTAGGAGCGCCGCCAGCACTTCAAGCGACATTCCGCTCTTCCCGGAAAGGTACTGCGAGATCATGGAATCGGAAACGCCCAGGAGCCTGGACAGGTCGGCGTTCGACAGTCTCTTCCTTTCCTTGAAATCTTTCAGTCCTTTTATCAGGTTCATGGATTCCTCCGTGAGCCTCCAAATTTAGCAACACTTAACACTTAATTAAAGAAAGTCTAAAAAAAGTTTGAAAAAAATCACAAAAAAGTCTTGACAACCGAAGAAATACTTTATATATTCAAAGTAACGCTTCGGGATTTCCGAAGAAACAATAAAGGAAGAAATCAATGGCAGAATACAAGCAGGCAAGCATCACTCCGCAGACCGCGGAAAAGATTGCTGAAATCAAGAAGAAACTTGCCGACAAGGGGACGCCCATGCAGGCGCCCGCCATCATCGGCGAAGCCGTCAACCAGTTCGCGAAGAAGGTTTAATGCCCCGCAATTCCGACACATTCTGGTCCCGCGTCCTATTCAAGGACTTCATCCGGCACTTCCGGAAGATGTCTCCCGAACAGATCGCCGAGGACATAACGGAATCCATGGACGCACTGGACGACCTGAACCCGGACGGGGATTCCTTCGGGTCTCTCATGGTCCGATGGGCAAACGAGCGCATGAACGGCGCCTTCGCCACTGCGGCCCGCGAGAACGGCAAGAAGGGCGGACGCCCGAGAAAACAGGATATTACGGAAGACGCGGCGAGCGGCGACGCCGCCGACGATTACAAAGCTCGACCGTCTTCCACCCATTCGACTACCACACCTGACACGATAAGCACAGACGACAACGCGCTGCGTGAGGGGGATACCGGACCGGTTGATTCCATGGGACGAACAGATGCCCCCTCGCGCACGCTCCCGCTGCCCACCTGGGAGAGCTTCCTCTCCTTCGTGGACGGCGAAGGGCTCGACTACAGCGACGCCAGGGAATGGTGGGAAATGACGATGGTCGACCGTAAGGGCTACGACAGGAACGGCAAGCCCATCGGCAACTGGATGGGCGCGCTCAAGAGATTCTGCACAACCAAGAAGAACAACAGGAGAACCGCATGACCGGAGAAACGAACCTCAAATTCCAGCGCGGACTTCGCGCAAACGACGGAATCCACGACGGCGACATCGTCACGAACAGGAAGCCCTTCGAGTGGGGCCAGGCCGCCCTCGTGGCCGCACTACTGATCCTTTTCCTCGCCAACTCGGCGCTCATCTACAAGTGGGGGTAATCATGCAGACGCTTCACGACATGGAACTACTCCAGCGCGCACACGACGACGCCGTGGCAGAAGCGAACAGCGCGGCCGTGGCCATCGCGGAGCTGGTGGCGGAAGGCCACCGCCCGGGCAAGGAAGACATCGACCGCTACCGCGTGGCACGCATCGGCGTGGAGTCCACCCGCCGCGACCTCGAATACTGCCTCCAGATCGAGCTGTCGAACCTTACGAACTTCTAACAATCAACCGGAGAAACAATATGTCGAACGAAATGACAATCCAGGACATGAGCAATCTCTCTGTGGCATTCGCCAAGAGCGGACTGTTCGGATACAAGAGCAGCAGCGAGGCATTCGCGCTGATGGCCATCGCCCAGGCGAACGGCCTGCACCCGGCCAAGGCCGCGGAGCGCTACCACATCATCCAGGGCAGGCCCGCCATGAAGGCCGACGCCATGCTCTCGGCGTTCCAGGAGGCCGGCGGAAAGGTCCGCTGGATCAAGCGCACGGACACCGAGTGCGTCCTGCACCTCGAACACGCCCAGGGCGGCGAGCTTGACGTGAAGTGGACCATGGAACGCGCCAACAAGGCGGGACTCACGGGTAAGTTCACCTGGAAGCAGTTCCCCGCACAGATGCTGGCTGCCCGCTGTGTCTCCGAGGGCGTCCGCGCCCTCTTCCCCGCCTGCCTTTCCGGAATGTACACCCCGGAAGAAGTGCAGGATTTTGCCGGAAGCGACGAAGGCAAGCAGGCCCAGGACACGGTGCCCGAATTCGTGGACGCTACCGTCGAGGATGCGCCGGTTCAAGAACAAGCCGAGGCCGTGGATGCCGAGGTAGTGCAGCCCGAACCCGAGCAGCCTGCAGCACCGGTTCCCGCACAGAAGGCCCCGACGCAGCAGGCGGAAAAGGACGCTAACTGGCAGAAGGCATGCGCAAAGCAGCGCGACAGGAACCCGGAAGTCTTCGACAACTTCCTGAAAGCGCATAACGTGAAATCCATCTCTAACATCAAGGACTCCGCGTCCAGGAAGAAATTCCTCGCCGACGTCAAGGAAACCATCGACAACGCAGCAACTGCGGAGGAGGTATAGCATGGCAAAAGAAGTAATGGTCGTGACACCCGAGCAGATCCAGGCGAACATCCGCCTCTCCGCCGCAGCTGCCGACACCCTCAAGTGGATGATCGAGAACGCCGGCGTCGAAATGGACGAAGGCGCCATCGCTGACTTTGTTGCGGCCCGCAAGCTGCGCGACCGAGAAATCGTGGACATCTGGGAACTGAAGGCCTGGTGCGAAAAGACAGCCGCATGCATCAAGGAAGTGGCAAATCACACCTACAATCTCGGCAGCGAGGAAGACCTGCCCCCGAACGTGAAGTGGGCGAAGCAGTCCTTCACCTACGAGTTCGTGGACGGCGCAGGTATCGCCATCGCAGACGCGCTCATCAAGAAGCACCTGGTGACAAAGGAGCAGCTCTTCCAGCAGCTCACCGTCTCCCAGGTCATCAAGGCCGCCGGCCTCAAGGTCGACAAGATTGTCGACATGTTCCCGGACACAATTCTCGCCAAGGCAAAAGAGCGGACGCTCACCATCAAGTAGGAGGACAACACCATGGCATACCTGAACAAAGTTATGCTGATCGGAAACATCGGCAAGGACCCGGAAGTGCGCTACAGCCAGGCCGGAGGACGCAAGAACGTATCCTTCTCCCTCGCCACCAGCCGCCGCTACCGCGACGCGAACGGCGAACAGAAGGAGGACACGCAGTGGCACAACATCGTCGGCTGGGGCAAGACCGCCGACATCGTCGAGCAGCTCGGAATCAAGAAGGGCACGTCCCTCTACGTCGAGGGCCACCTCACGAACCGCAGCTGGACCGACCAGAACGGCCAGAAGCGCTACGTCACCGAAGTGCTCATGGACACGTTCCAGCTGCTCACTCCCAGGAACTCGCAGCCGCAACAGCAGCAGGCGCAGCCCTCGACCGGATACGGCTCCATGGGCCCGTCCGGAGATCCGGAAGACCCGGACGACCTGCCGATCTAGCAAGCATTACCCGGAATGTTCTCCGCATCTGGGGAGGCCGCCGCCCTGCGCGGCCGTTAGGGAAAGCAGGGCAAGCCTTAACCAAACGAGTCAGTACAGCTTCACACTTCCACACAAGACTCCGAAGACAACTGGAAGTGTACGGCAAGTCCGGCAGACGGCGGTGCATCCGCTAAGCATCGTCTCGCGGGTCCGACTCCCGCGATTGCCGCTACGGCCCACGGGCCACGAAAAATGCGGAGCGTGAACGAACGATCGCGACGCAGGCGGGGCACACTTCGGCGGTCTGCATTGTTTTTACACGATATACCCGTTCCGACGAAGGCCCCGCGCACATTTGCGCCTAACACGCAGGAGAAAAACATGAAACCCACCAAAGAACAGATAGAAGCCTACAAGGAGATGGCGAAGACTTCTCCCGACTCCATGAAGGCCATGATCGAGGCGAACCTGAAGGCCACCTGCGACAAGTTCGCGGGCCACGAGGACCGCCTCGACGATTGCATCGACTACCTCACCGAATGCGCCCGGGAAATCCTCGACCACAAAAACGGAGAGGTGGACAACGAGACGTCCTACCGTATCTGCCGCGACTACTTCAACGACGAGCTCTGGAAGAAGGAGGACGAGGAGAAGCTAGCCAAGGAGCGCACCAGGAAGGAAGCTGCCGAGAAGGCAAAAAAGAAGGCCGAGAAATTAGCGCCAAAGAAGTCCGCATCGAAGGCAAAAAAGGTCACCCAGGACTTCGAGAAGGAACAGCTCGACAAGGAACGCGAGCGCCTGGAGAAGCTCAAGGAAAAGCACGGCCTGAAGGCTGCGGAGCCTCCAAAGAAGGAGCCCGAGGCGAAGAAGTTCCCGACATGCCGCGTGTGCGGCCGCGAGGTCATCAACGTCTACAAGGAAGGGATGTGCCTGGACTGCTACTACAAGCGCCCGATGCAGGCCGAGAAGACCCCGGCACAGACCGCACAAATCCAGCCGGAACAGGGCCAACTCGACCTATTCGCTTCCATGGGGGTGTAGCATGATCCGGTGCATCTTCGAGGACAGGCTCGAAATCATCAAGGGACACGTCGTCCGCGTAGTGAACGCCAGCTGGTCGGAAAACAGGCGCCGCGGCATCAAGGAAGGCCGCATGGACATCTTCCGCGAGTACGACGACGGCCGCGAGGAAGTGCGCAACCTGGCGTACTCCACGATGGGCGGGTATCTCCTGTACGATACCGTGCCGGAGAGGTGGTCGAAGCCCTGCATCAACGTGCGGGCGCTCAAGGTCCCGGAAATAAGCTCGAACAAGGTGTTCACGAATATTTCCGCAGAGGAACGCGAAATGGTCGAACGGACGCATCCCGGGTTCCGCTGGTTCATGTCCAAGATACTCGACAGGCGCCCCGGCACTACCTGCGCGGAGGTGTTCGAATTCCTCAAGGCGTGGATTCTTTGGCCTGAATGCGAGAGGCTCTACAATGGCGGGTACTGCAAGCTGGCCGTCAGCAAGGCGTTCGCCCAGGCCACGTACCGCGAACAGATGAAGATAGTCTCGTACCTGAAGGCGCACCCGGAAATCGAGGACCCGGGACTCGGGGAAATCCGCTCGATCATGAAGCACGGATGGACCCAGGACGAGTACGACGTCGTGAAACGCTACCGCATCGACGATGAAATGCTCCGCTACATGAAGGCGCAGCTGCGCAAGGGGACGATATTCCGCGAGGACTACTCGCTCGAGGCGCTGTACTGCATATACAGCGACTACTGGCGCATGGCCAAGGAATGCGGCCACGACATGGAGAACGCGTACTGGAAGTACCCCTCCGACCTGAATGAGGCCCACGACAAGGTAATGAAGGAATCGAAGAACAGGGAAGCCGCACGGCTCAAGGCGAAGCAGAAGAAGTACGCGAAGGCCGTCCGGAAGTTCATCAGCAAGACGCTCGAGGACGGGAACCTCTCGGTCTACGTCCCGGGACAATTAAAGGACATATCCGAGCAGGCGACCGTGCTGCACCAGTGCCTCGTAACCGCCGACTACATCGGGAAAGTGGCTGACTACGAGTGCATCCTGGTGTTCATCAGGAGCGAGGGAAAGCCGCTCGCAACGGCAGAAATCGATCGCAAGGGAAACGTGGTCCAGTTCTACGGGGACGAGCGCGTCCACTCCGACGAGCTCATGAAACCGTGCAAGGAAGCCGAGGCGGCGCTGGACAAGTGGATAAAGAAATTCAAACCGAGGATAACAGGCCGCAAGGTCAAGGAGGCAGCATAATGGACATGAAATTCAACACGAGCAAGGTATTGGGATCGCTCGACGACAAGGACCTGGAAGACGCCGGACGCATCATCGGAGGCGCCATCATCGACTGCGTCAACACCTCCGAGGAGCTGTTCCGGAACAGCATGGAATTAAACATCACCGATTTTCTCGTGGAACGCATCGGGAAAGCGAAGCCGATTTCGTTCCACAAGAAGCTGGCGCACCGCATGGCGATGCACAACAGGGACGCGGCCGTTCCTGAACCGAAGCCCGCGAAGCGCAGAGGAAGGAAGCCCAAGAACAGGGAGGACGCATGAAGCTGGTAATCTACATCGTTTCGAGCGCGTTCATCGTGGCATCCGTCGCCATGATGGCCGGGGCCGTCGCCCTCGGCTGCGCCGACTTCCTCGATTGGTACGGCTATGCGGGGCAGAACTGATGAAACTGAAGAAGACCCCGATTTTCGACCTTGCCGGGTGCTGCGGGTACGCCTGCCCCAGCAAGGGCATCGAAATAGTGGAATGCGAGAAAGGGCTGGCGGACAGCGTCATCGTCCCGAACCATTACTCCCACAAGGCGGTCGCGAATTCTTGCATCAACCTCGTCGTGCTCTACCACGGAAAAATTGAAGGCGCCATGCAAATCGGCTACGGGATACGGCCCAAAATCAAAGGAGACCTCGACCCGAAAAATACCCGTGAATTCGACCGGATGTGGCTTTCGGACAAGATGCCGAAATACTCCGAAACGATAACGCTCTCCCTGCTGACTCATTACCTCCGGGAACGGCACCCCGAAATCAAGCACCTCATCAGCTACGCAGACACCAGCGCAGGGAAAACCGGGACAATTTACCGGGCCGGGAACTATCGCCTGGAGGAAAAGCTGAAAGCGGACTTTTACGTCCTCCCCGACGGGGAGCGCGTCCACCCGGTCACGATGTGGCACCGCCACAAGACAAGGGTAATGGACGTCCTGCAGAAAATTTATCCAGGCATCAAGAAGGCCGAAGGCTACCAACTCAAATTCGTGAAGGACCTATGAGCGAAACACGCAAATGCAGCGAATGCGGCAAGGAAATGAACGCTGGCTACGTCATCGACGGCGGAATGGAATATTTCTGCTCCGACGAATGCCTGCACAAGCATTACACCGACGAGGAATACCTGGAGATGTACGACGAAGGCAACGGCGACTCTTATTGGACCGAGTGGGACGACGATGGCGGCACGACAAACAGCGACGTTTTCGAACCGAAGGAGGTGCAGTGATGGCCATACAGACACACCACCTACACACGCACGGGCCAGACCCGCTGTACAACATTGTAAAGGCAGACGATGAACCAAAATGGATAAGCGTCAAGGAAGCGATGCCAGCAAACGACGACGACGTGCTTGTTTGGAACGGAGCATACTGCGACATCGCAAATGCTTACGATGATGACGAAGATGGCCGTAAATTTTGGGTTGATTCGCCGTCATCGCGAGAGGTCACCCATTGGATGCCGTTGCCTAAACCGCCGAAGGAGGCGAAATGAAGAAGATAGCAACTCGTAAGGTGCGTATGGGGTATTACGTAGAGCAGATATGCCGAGTGCTCTATCATCTGCCCGTTACGCAAGCAAACGAAATTGAACTTGAAGCGTTGTGGCTCAACATCAAGGACAGCCACTCGGATATTGTAGACAAACTTACCAACCAAACAACAGTCGAAGAGACAAAGGAACAACAATGATCGAAACTAACAACGAAGAAATCGAACTGAACGGCATCACCTACGTGCGCAAGGACAGCGTAGCACAGGCGAAGCCCACGAACACCGAGGGCATGCCGTACGTCATCTGCCGAGGTCACGAGTGCGGAGTCCACGCCGGGTTCCTCAAGGAACACGACGGAAACCACGCCACGCTCGTCAAGTCGCGCCGCCTCTGGTACTGGAAGGCGAAGGAAGGCATCAGCCTCTCCGCGGTCGCGAAGAACGGCATCGCGGACGACGTGAATCTGCCGAACGAGCTCGACGAAATCTGGCTGGGCGACGTGTACGAGGTCATTCCCTGCACGCAGGAAGCGATGGACAGCATCGTGAAGGCAGGCGTCCGTGAACAGTCTTAACATCAACGTGGAGCCGGCAAAGAAATGCGGCTCCGGCTCCGGCTCCGGCGACGGCTACGGCTACGGCTCCGGCGACGGCTCCGGCTCCGGCGACGGCTCCGGCTACGGCTACGGCGACGGCTCCGGCTACGGCTACGGCTCCGGCGACGGCTCCGGCTCCGGCGACGGCTCCGGCTACGGCTACGGCGACGGCTCCGGCGACGGCTCCGGCGACGGCTCCGGCTACGGCTCCGGCTACGGCAGATAATAAAATCTAACACCACCAATTATCAAAAAAAAAGGAAAAAAATATGGAAATGATTGAAACCAAGCACGACCTCCTCACGACCAAGTACACGAAAGTCCTGGAGGAAGCAGAATACAAGTACAACGCGCCCCACACGTTCAAGGTCATCCAGGCGCAGGAGGAGACCTCCTATGAACACAAGGGCGAAAACCTCGTCCTCGCAGAGATTCACTTCCAGGAAGGCCCCATCAAGGAATGCGGCGTGAACGGAGTCATGAACGAGGACCTCCTCGTGATGGTGATCCGCCGACTCGAAGGCTTCCAGAACAGCGAGTTCAAGTGCCGCGAGAACGCCTGCGCCATCACCAAGCTCGAAGAAGCCCTGCTGTGGCTCCACAAGCGTACGATGGGCCGCGAGAACCGTGGCGTGGAAGGAACGAACAAGGTATAAATATCAACCAAGAAGGAGGTATACCATGCCCTGTGGCGGTAAGAAGACCGGCGGCAAGCGCCCGCCGAAGAAGTAGGGCTAGAGCCCAACACCTGCGTCACTGCGGTGGCGCATGGTTGGACTTTAACAGAACGGAGTAAGATATGCTCGAAGTAAAAGGAAAATACAACACCGCGACCATCTACACGGACAACATCGAGGAGGCCGCATACAGCCAGGTATTGAACCTCATGAACCAGAAGTTCGCCGAGGGTTCAAAGTTCGCTATCATGCCCGACTGCCATGCCGGTGCCGGGTGCGTCATCGGCCTCACGATGAAGGTTGTCGACAAGGTGGTGCCGAACCTCGTCGGCGTGGACATCGGCTGCGGCATGCTGGTAGTCAAGGTCGACAGGACCTTCAAGTTTGACCTCGAAAAGGTGGACCGTATATGGCACGAGGACATACCATCCGGGATGAACTGGCGAACCAAAAAGCACGAGTTCGCGGACCGTGCGAAGATAGAGGACATCCTCGCTCCCGTCTACGTGGAAAAGCTGAAGTTTTCCGTCGGGACGCTGGGCGGCGGCAATCACTTCGGGGAAATCGACGTGGACGACGATGGCGCCCACTACATTGTCATACATTCCGGATCGCGCCACCTCGGCATCGAGGTCTGCCGCCATTACCAGAACCTGGCGATAAAGTACCACAAGGACAAGAAGAAGTCCGACCTTTCTGTCATCGAGCAGCTAAAAAAGGAGGGCAGGCAGTCCGAAATCGCTGCCGTACTGAAGGCATCCAGGAACGCACAGCCGTCCATACCGGATGACCTCGCATACATTGAAGGCCAGCAGCTGGAGGACTACCTGCACGACATGAAGATCGCGCAGGAGTATGCCATTTGGAACCGAGAGGCCATGCTGGACGTGCTTCTGCATGGGCTCGGGATAGGCAGGGACAAAATTCTCGAGAAGTTCTGCACCATCCATAACTATATCGACATCGACAACAGGATTCTGCGCAAGGGCGCCATCTCACTGCAGAAGGACGAGACGGCCATCATCCCGATGAACATGAGGGACGGCTCCATCATCGTGCGCGGCAAGGGGAACCCGGAGTGGAACTTCTCGGGCCCGCACGGAGCCGGTCGCCTCATGTCGCGCTCGAAGGCGAAGGAGTCCTTGAGCGTGGACGATTTCAGGCAGTCGATGGACGGCATCTTCACCACCTGCGTGGGAAAGAGTACAATCGACGAGTCGCCCATGGCGTACAAGCCGATGGACGAAATCATCCGGAACATCCACGACACGGCCGAAGTCGTAAAGATTATAAAGCCCGTCTATAATTTCAAGGCGGCGGAATAGGAGAAAAACATGACGAGCACAAAATTCATCGAGTACCGCCAGATGATCGAGAGCGAGTACGCGAAAGCCTGCACCAAGCACCCGGTGTTCTGCGACGGCATCGCGCCGTTCGGCCTGGACTTCGAGGACGACGAGCGCAGGTTCAAGAAGTGGAACAACGAATCGGAGAAGCACTTCGCCTGCGACATTCTCCAGGAGGAAGTGTACGAGGCGCTGAACGCTTACCAGCAGGGCGACAGGGCGCACGCGCTCCAGGAGCTGGCGCAGTGCGGGGCCGTGATTCTCCGCATGATGGACTTCATCGAATCGGAGGAATAATGACGAAGCACGAATTCAAGATATGCGAGGCCGTGGCCCTCGGGCTTACCCACTACTACATGGGGCCGCGCGACAAGCGGGAGCTTACCGCAAACGAACGCGCCGAGGCCCTGGCGATACTCCCCACCCTGGAGCCGGGATGGATGCAGGAGGCGCACGAGTGGGACGCGTGCCCGAACCACCCGGGGCGCAGGTAATCACCGCAAGGAATAGAGGAATGAAGAATGGAACAGCAGACACAACCCAGAATCAAGCCGAACGTGCTCATCAACAACCGGCTCTACTACGACTTCGACGCGGCGGTAAAGCTCACGGGACGCTCCAAGCGAACCCTGCAGAGGGAGATGCAGAACAGGGCCATCCAGTACCTGGACTACGGCAAGGGGAAGTACTTCCTCCCGGAATGGATAGACCGCTACATCGAGCGCCACGTGGTGATGCCGAAAAAATTCCTGAAGGAGGCCAGAACATGATTACACAGAACAATGTCCAGCTCGAGGACAAGGACGTGAAGTTCGTCCTCGGGAAACTTTACTATACTGTGTCCGGCGCCATGAAGATGATGGACTGCGGCCGGAACAAGATCAGCGACTACATCAACGACGGGACGCTCGAGGTCTTCCGCCACCCCGGCGGCGACCTTTTCAGCCCGACCGCCCTGCTGAACTGGGTCGCGTTCCACACGATCAAGGCGAAGAAGACCCGATAGGACAAGATGGCCATAACTATCGTCCAGCGCAACAAGTCGAAGGGCGTGCTCACGTGGTACGCCCGCGTCCCCGACCCGTCGAGGCCAGGGGCGGTGCATTACTTCAGCCTCGGCACGTCGTCGAAGGCGGAGGCGAAGGCGCTGCTCCAGGCGCGCATCAGGGACGGCTCGTTCGACGAGAGGACGGCCGAGAAGCCGATGACGCTCGGCGAGGCGGTGGAACGGTACGAGAAGTTCCAGAGGTCGAAGGGGGTCAAGGCGGGCAGCATCGAGGTGTTCCTGAACGCGCTTAAGGCGTTCGGGCCGCTGTACGGGCGCCCGATCCAGGAGATACGCAACAGCGAGCTGTCCGAGGCGTTCCTGGCCGAGAACGACAGCAAGAACGCCACGACCTACAACAACAACAAGACCATCGCGAGCTCGTTCTTCAATTTCGTGGTGAACGTGCTCGAGGCCCTGCCGGGGAACCCGGTGGCGAAGGCCATCCCTAGGCGCAAGCGAGTGAAGCCGGTCCGCCACTTCTGGACGGCGGATCAGGTCGACAGGATGGTCTGCATGGCACCGAACCCGGAGACGAGGCTCGCGTGGGCGTTCATGGCGTTCGCTGGGCTGCGAAAGAGCGAGGCGGTGTCAATGCGCCCGGAAAAGATACACGACGGGTACATCCACCTGGTCGGCAAGGGGGACAAGCCGGCGAAGCTGCCGCTGTGCCCGAGGCTGCGCAGGGAGATCGAGAGGTTCGAGTCGGCGGGAGGGAACTGGGAGAAGCTTCACTGCAACGAGTACTCCCTCACGAGGATCGCGGCGCAGGCGTTTCCAGACGGGTTCCCGGGGAAGGCGCACGCGCACAGGTTCCGGCACTCGTTCGGGTCGAACCTGATCCGTGCGGGCGTGAACATCAAGGTGGTGCAGACGCTGATGCGCCACGAGAGCATCCAGATGACCCTGGACATCTACGGGCACATCATGGACAGCGACGCCGAGGACGCCATCGCGAAGGCGTTCCCTTGACATGGCGCCCCCAAAAGTCTATATTACAGGAAAGAAACCCGGAGCGAGCCCTCCGGGTTCTGCTTTTTGGAAAAAGTGCATAAAACTGTGCATACGCACCGCACAAGCGTTGAAAATAAAGGAATTGTAGAAATTTATATATTTTCTTTAGGTTTATTCCGTTTTTCGCTATTTTTGCGGAGCTTGCGCCAAAACCTGCATTTTAATTGTTTTCGAGCGTGTTTTGTGCTTTTTCTCGGTTTTATTCCGTCTTATTTCGTTTTACATCTTTTTATTAAAAAAGTGCATAGTTTCGTGCATACCTACCCTTCCTGCAGCCAATCGCCGCACAGGGCCTTCATCACGTAGGTCGTCGCGGAGCGGTTCTCCAGCCACCTGGACTCCAGCGACTTGCGCTGGTGCTCCATCACCGCGTTGAAGTTCTGCGGCTCGCAGAGCGCGGCCACCTTCTGCGCCAGCTGCTCCGACGTGGTATCTTCCGTAACCCTGCACATCTCGTGCTGGCTCGAGTACGGGCAGGCGTCCTTCCACCAGGAGCCGACGAACGCGGCGCCTATCGCGCACGCCTCCGAATACTTGAGGTCGCTCTTCGCGCGGTTGAACGGGTTGTCCAGAAGCGGGGCGATGTAGATGTCCGGCTCTATGCTCCTGATGGTCGTCTGGAACATGAGAGCATGCACTGGGTCGTGCCATACGATCTTGTCGGCCACGTCCCGGAACATCCAGGGAACCGGCCGGAACAGGTGCAATTCGATAGTTCCCGCCTCCACGGATTCCTTCAGCCAGTGAATCCACGGTCCCGCGAAGTCCCCGTTCTCGCCTTCCTTAAAATGGAAAACAGAGCCGCCGTAGAGCACCACCGGTTTCTTGATCTTCCTGGAAATCTTGCGGCGCCTCTCGCCGTACAGGTGCATCGGCAGGAAGTTAGGCACCACCTTCGCCTCGGTGCCGAACCTGTACTTCCAGCAGCTGGCGAGCCACGGGGTGCTCACGAACACGCCGTCCACCATTCCCATGGTTCTTTCGATGGTCTTGCCTGCACTGATAGTGTCGATTTGGGCCGGGTTGTAGTCCGGCGTGGTATGCACTCCGTCAAGGTCCCAGATCAGGTCGTCGTAGTCCAGGAACACCTTCAGGCCGAATCCAGGGCGTCGCCTGTACCTGTCGTAGCTCCGGACGATGGACGCGTGGTCCTCGTTCCATACGCGGTTGACGAGCACGGCCACCGTGTGCTTGAGGATGTACTCGTCCCTGATGGGTTCCGGCGAGCTGATGAACTCGAACTCTCCGGTCATGAAAGATTGCGCCATGTGGGAAAGTGCGCCACCCCTCAAGAGTGCGCACATGCCGCGGCCGTTGGAATGCAGGATGATGATTTTCTTTTTTGTAAGCATTTGATTGTCTCCCGTTCGTAGTCAAACTACACGCGGGAGAATCCAACACTACGCCGCCTTCCTGGATTCCCAGATGGTCGAGACCTTGCCGATGTTCTTGTAGCACCAGTCGTCCTTCTTCGGCGTGCCGTACCACGACTTCGAAACGGATACGGCGAGCTGCACCGTCGTGGCCTTCGTCGTGCGGTAGCCCGCGAGGTCGCTGAGCATCGCAAACAGGAGTACGTTCGTGTCGGAGAAGGACAAGTCGAGCCCGTATGCGTTCGCATCGTGGGTAAGCCAGCACATCTTCTCGCAGATCGTGCCGAGGTTAGGAGTGTACCAGTCGATGATGGCAGGGCCGCTGCGCCCGTCGAACTCGAAGAAGGCGGCAAGGGAGACGTGCAGCGTCCCCTGATTCGTGAAGATGTCGAAACGGACCGCCCCCGAGAAGTGGTAGCGCCTGGCCTTGTTCTGCTTTAGGTTAGCCACAAGGCTGCGGCCTTCGTAAAACTCGAAGCCCAGCACCTTAAGGGAGGATTTCTTGAGCCTGTTTTTCATTCGCTAAACTCCACGAAAATGAAACACGCCACGATAAACACGAGCCCGATCGTCTGCATCATTCCTCCGGGTTGTGTCCCGAGCGGCGGAGCATCGTGTCCACCTTTCCGATGATGATGTTCAAGGACTTGTTTATTTCCTTGAGCTCCGCGTCCATTCGGTCAAATCTCGTCTCGCCCTGGTCTAACCGCTTCTCGATTTCCTTGACCTTGTTCCAAAGCCAGAAAAACGCAAGCGCGGCAGGAGTGCCCAACACTCCGCCGATGGTCGTATATAACGATGTCAGGTCAACGCCTTCCATTTTTCCTCCTTTTTAACCCGAAGCACATCTTTCCGCTATTCCACGAAAGATGTCTTCCCATGATTCCGAGAACTTTCTTTACGAATAGCGAAAGCCTTCTTCTTTGGTTTTTGTTCTTCATGTTTCCGACATAAGAATTCACGGAGCATAGAACAGATTTTAAAGTATTCTTTTCCTTTTTCCAATTCTTCAAGTTTTCAGCAGCCGACATCGCCCTAGAGAAAGCCGTATTGTTGCAATACCTTCTTCCGAATTTCGACATAGTGCCAAGACACATGATTCCTTTTGAGAAATGCTGGCAATAGAACTTGTTGTCGTTCAACCTTACGTTCAATTTCGACAACCGTTTCCTTAATTCTGGAATCAAGCCTAAAGCATTCCGCTTTTCAGTTGTAACTATGTAGATGTCGTCAACGAATACCATTACGCGCATAAAGTCAAAACTATCTAGCCACTTTATAACATTGTTTATGTACATCCCCATTGCATTCTGCCAGCAAAGAAATCCTATCGCGCCGCCGACTCCGACTGGCTTATTGAATAGCGACTTGTCTCTCGCTATCAAGTTCCATCTTTCTCTAGGGACGTATATGTTGCAATGTCTAGCAGGGTCGGCTCTCATGCAGACTTTCATCATATAGACAAGATCTTCCTTGTCGTGGCCGTCATAGTATCTTTCTATAAGGTCAAGCTGTTGCTTTATAGCTATTTCAACTTCGGCATTCGGGAAATATCCTTTTATATCCAAATGGATAAGCCAGGAGTTTTTCTTGTAGCCGTCAGTTAGTTCAAAAACATCGTTGCAGAAAGTGTCTATCGCTTTGTGCAGACCCATTCCTTTCCTATTGTTGAATGAACGGCACGAAAGTATTTTCTCGTAGATAGGGCGGAGCTTCCAATCGAGGTAATGGTGAATTATTCTAGCGTCCATCGACGTAGCGAATATTTCCCTTGGCTTCGGATATGTCACGACGAAGGCATAGTTGTTGTCTGCCTTGAAAGTCCTTTCGTTTATGGACTTCCATAACTTTACAAGGTTGCTTTCGTAGTTCATCTCGAATACAACAGAATCCCTGGACCTGCGTTTATTGGCGCGAGCCTTCAAGTATGCTATTGTAATATCTTCGAGAGTAACCATACAGACAACAACGGACAACATACATTCAAGTTCGCAACCGCCGCAACACGATTATTGTTGTTCATGTTGTTGTTGTTGAAGTTTCCGTTGTTGTTCAAAATCCACGCGTTGTTATTGTTGTTACGCGCGGGAACCCAGCGAGAAACCGCCACAGAGCGGATATATGGTGCACTACCAATACTGGAATGAATGATTCCGTCACCTCCTCTTGATTTATATATCGTCGGAACGGAGGACGTTGTTTGACTCCTTCGTTGACCGTAAAGAACAGACGGTGCTGTTGCGCCATCTGTTAATGCCTTCGTCGATTCTCAACACATATTCAAAAACGAAAGAATGTTCTTTTACGGATATAGACTTTATTTCGCAAGCCATCCGCAAAAGGATTTTCAATTTTGCAAACGAATGAAGGAATAAGTCTATATGTTTTATGCGGTTTTCCTTGTCGCGAAACGCATCTTGCAAGAACGCGGCCATGTCGATGCAGTGACTGAAGACATGTTCCCAAAGAACAGCTCTATCACGCTTCGGCATTTTAAACCGTACTTGATAAAGGCGCTCCGCGAGCTTGTTGCAATCCACGTAAAGACCTGTGTCCTCTATTCGCTTGTACGTTTTCATTTTTGCAAAGTGTTAAGTTATAAAGTTAAGAGCGCAACCGCCGCAACACGATACCTGTTGTCCATGGAGTTGTTGCCGAAGTACCCGCTGCCGTACAAAATCCACGCGTTGGTATTGCTGTGACGCGCGGAAACCCAGCGAGAAACCGCCACAGAGAACGTGGAGGAGCCAGCCTTCGTCAAGGCGCTGTTCACCACGTCGCTGCCGTCAACTTTCATCGCCGAGAATATCTCGTAGGCCGTGTCGATGGACGGAATG
>Ga0310696_10001349_pt1 | contig 35795 bp, 25 predicted proteins | sample AusTroGonzalo_MG_4_FD_203885 | JGI IMG/M metagenome (GOLD analysis project Ga0310696, IMG submission 203885) | Bovine rumen microbial communities from tropical cattle in Woodstock, Queensland, Australia - Gonzalo_02 (v2) (version 2) | ecosystem: Host-associated > Mammals > Digestive system >... | reverse complement strand
CTGGAACAAGACCGAATACGGCGGCTCTCCCGCGGTCTCGCTCTCGAACTGCACGTTCACGGGCAACACGGCGGAGCTGGGCGGCGCGCTCCTCAACGACGGCACGGCGGAACTCGTCAACTGCACGTTCGCGACCGCGACCGACACGATCCGGAACGACAGCGTCATCACCGTCAGCGGCGAAAACACCTTCGCCGGGGCGGTCGTCAACAGCGCGACCGGGAGTTTCCGGGTGTCGCTCGCGAACTCGACGGTCGACTCCGCCGCCGTGGTCGGCGGCTGGAGCAACCTTTCGGGCGGCGCGATCTCCATCATCGCCCCGACCGATCTGGAATACGGCACCTACAGGATCGCTTCCGGAGTCGGCGCTTGGAGCGGCGACATCGCGCTGACCGTCGGCGCGGAGGATACGGGAGGCAAGTTCACGCTCGCCGGCGGTTCCGTCGTTCCGGGCGTGATATCCTACGGTTATGCCGACTACGAGCTTGCGGCCGACTCCGAAGGCAACATGACGCTCGATATCAAGGCCCCGGCGGTGCAGGCTCAGGCGGGCGCGCTCGGCCCGGACGCCGCACGCGCCAACGGCGACCGCGCGGGCACGTGGAACTCCTCGACCGGCGTCACGAGCGGCGGCGTCATCCTCGTTCCCGACGACATGCCCGACGGCAGTCGGGCGTATCTGGTGATCGACAGCGGATACGACGGCGGCAGTTCGGACGACGGCACCGTGCTCTACGGCGCGTCGGGCACTTCGTTCGAGCACGGCACGGTGAACATCCTCGCCCGCGGCGGTTCGCTGCGCAACCTCGCGGCGGGCGCGGCGGCGACCGGAAAAGTCGCGGCGGTCGAGCTGACCTTCCAGGGCACGGCGCTGACCGGCGTCGGCTACGCGGGCGGCTTCGGCAGCGTCACGGGGGCGACCGAAACGCTGATCTCGGACGGCACGTTCGCCAAGGACTTCTATGCGGGCGCGCTTGCCAACTACAAGAACACCGACGTCGCCACGACCGTCGGCGACGTCTCGCTCACGGTCGAAGACGGCACGTTCTCGGGCAACCTCTACGGCGCGTCGGCGGTCAAGGCGAGCGTCGCGGGCGCCCACACGGCGGGCGACGTGACGATCAAGCTCGCCGGCGGCACGGCGGAAAAGAGCGACTTCTGCTGCTTCGCGGGCGGCTACGCCACCGGGAGCGCGGCCGATGCGGCCGTCTACACGGTCGGCAGGATCGACCTCGACGTCACGGGCGGCAGCTGGGGCGAGGCGCACGGCGGCCGCGGCATCTTCGGCGGCGCGTTCGCTTCCGGCGTTAAAGCGGCGGCGTCCGACGTGACGATCTCGGTCTCGGGCGGTACGATGGGCAACGTCTACGGCGGCGGCTGGGCGCAGAAGGGCGGCACGAGCATCGTCGGGAGCGTGAACATCACGATCTCCGGCGATGCGCAGGTGGTCAACGTCTACGGCGGCGGCAGCCACTCGATCTCCGCCGGTTCGGAAAACAGCACCACGCAAGCCGCCAACGTGACCATCACCGTTTCGGGCGGCAGCGTGACCGGCGGCATCTACGCCCGCGGCCAGCTCGACGGCGACGTCGTGACGGGAAGCGCCGACGTGATCTTCACCGGCTCGAAGGATTACGGATGCAGCGTCTACGGCTACACCTATGTCGGCGGCACGGCGAGCGACGCGACGCTGCGCTTCACCGCCTACTCGGGAACGCTCGCGGGCCGCATCGGCGGATTTGCCGGCGTGACCTTCGACGGGAATACCGAAATGACGCTCTCCGCCGCGAAATCGGCGGTAAGCAACACCGAATGGATCTTCGACGTGGCGGCGCGCGACGCGGGGATGTCCGGCACGGCGATGCTCGACTGGAACGCCGCCGACTTCACCGGCGACAACATCACGCTGAAGCTCGGAGCGACCGTCTCCGAATGGACGCTGATCGACGCGGCTTCGAACACGGCGTATGATAAGTTCGGCGTCGACGGCGTCGCCGCCGAGCTCGTTCTCGACCAGCAGATCGCCGGCACCGGCACGGCCTGCGACGGCTGGGGCTTCACCGTCGAAGATAGCGCGCTCAAATTCAAGCAGCTGGCATAGGAGGCAAATGGATCGCCGCCGCAAACGACTTGCCCGTTTCACGCTGATCGAGCTTTTGGTCGTGATCGCGATCGTCGCGATACTGGCGGCGATCCTGCTGCCCGCGCTGCAGTCGGCGCGCTCCCGGGCGCAGCGGGCGTCGTGCCTGTCCAACGTGCGGCAGGTGCTGAACATGCACCTCGAGTACGCGGACAACTGCCGCGGCGTATTCTGCATCGCGTACGACCAGAGGTTCAACCAGTGGGACGCCGGGTACCGCTACAAGGGGACCGGCATCCTCGCCAAGGGCGTCAGGGGCGCCTCCGCCATGTCGGAGAAGGTCTTCGACTGCCCCGAGGCGGGGAACATGTTCGAAGTCGACCGCAGCCGGTCGGCGCGTTTCGCGGGGTTCGGCTACAACTACCTTTTGTCCTTCGCCGACGTGGGCCGCTACCCGCCCGAATACCGCCCCGTCAAGGTCGGCACGATCCGCGAACCCTCGCAACTGGTCGTGGTCGCCGACGCGGCGTGTTTTTCGATGAGCGGCGGCGAACTCCCGGCGGCGACGGCGTTCCTCTACAACACGACGTCGAATCAGGGGGGGTATGCGGATTTCCGCCACGGCGGCAGCTGCAACGCCGCCTTCGCCGACGGGCACGCCGAGTCGCGGAGCGAGTTTTTCGAGCGCCCCCCCGACGGCGCGGGCTTCCGGGAGCGCCTCGGCTATCTATCCAAAGACGACCGCGCCTACGATCCTTTTTTCGAGGAGTGAAAAAAAATATTTGACAAATCGAAAACGGCGATATATATTAAACGCATTATGAAAACTCATGACGGCAATCACAACTTCGGTCGATGGTTCTGGCGGTAGATCCGCCGGAAGCAGTGTGGTTGCGTTTTATTTCTGAGATCGGCGGATCGGACTCTGACAGGATGGTTCGATCCGCAATTTTTTTACACCGCGTCCGGAAAAGGGGAAAAGACTCTTCCGGACGCGGTTTTTTTGTGAATGATGAATGATGAGAGATGAAAGATGAAATGGCGCTTCCGCCTTCGCCCTGCGGGCTACGGCGTGACAAGGACGCGTATGCGGGCCGCCGACAGAAATACCGGAGTGAAAAGACGGAATGAAACGGAGTATAACGGAGGAAACGGAGAAGTTTGGTGAAAGCGGCGATGTGGGGGGGAGTGTGCGGCACGCGCGCCTGCCACGCCGCAGCTTCAGCGAAGGCGGGTCCCAATAGTCTCACTCGTCCCGCTGGTCCCACCGTGACAGAGGTCGGTTCGCGGAACAGACGAAGGCGATAGAATAAAACAGTTTTTTGCATAAACCGAAAACGAAAGGATAAACGAAAATGGATTTCAACGAGTTCGAACGATATGCGGAGCGCGGGAACCTGATCCCCGTGTACCGCGAGATGCTGGCGGATACCGAGACGCCGGTGTCGGTGCTGAGCCGCTTCGCGACGGACGAAAACGTCTTTCTGCTCGAATCGGTCGAAGGCGGCGAGCGCTTCGGGCGCTACTCCTTCATCGGCGTGCGCCCGCGCAAGATCTTCACGGTCGAGAACGGCGAGGCGTTCCTCGCTTCGGGAAGCGAAAAGGTCCCGGTCGGCCGGGGGATCATGGCGCTCCGGCAGGTGATGAAGGACATCCGCGCGGTCGAGGTGCCGGGCCTGCCGCCGCTCTTCGGCGGGGCGATCGGCTACCTCGGGTACGAGACGGTGAACGACTTCGAGGAACTGCCGCCGCCCGCGACTCCGCCGCCGGGGGCGACCGACGCGCTGCTCATCGTCGACGACATGATGATCTTCGACAATCTGCGCCACACGGTGAAGCTCGTCGCCTGCGCGCACACCGACGGATTCCCGACGCTCCGCGAAGCCTACGACGACGCGGTGCGGCGCATCGAAGTATTGGAAGAGATTTTGCGGACTCCGGCGAAGCTCGCCGCCGCCCCCCCCGTCGAACTGCCCCGCCCCGAGTCGAACATGAGCCGCGAAGAATTCTGCGCCATGGTCGACAAGGCGCGCGCGGCGATCCGCGCCGGCGAAGCGATCCAGATCGTGCTGTCGCAGCGCTTCAGCCTGCCCTCGGTGTCGTCGCCGCTGCAGCTCTACCGGGCGCTGCGGCTGATCAACCCCTCGCCCTACACCTTCTTTTTCAAGCAGGGCGAGACGGTGCTGATCGGTTCGTCGCCGGAGACGATGGTCAAGCTCGAAGACGGCCACTCCTCGCTGCGCCCCATCGCCGGGACGCGCCGCCGCGGCAAGACGCCCGAAGAGGACAAGCGCCTCGAAGATGAGCTGCTGCGCGATCCCAAGGAGTGCGCCGAGCATCTGATGCTCGTCGACCTCGGCCGCAACGATCTGGGGCGCGTCGCCGCTCCGGGCAGCGTCGAGGTGCGGCGCTTCATGAACGTCGAGCGCTACTCGCACGTGATGCACATCGTCTCCGACGTCGAGGCGCAACTCGCCGAAGGATGCGACGCCTTCGATCTGGTCAAGGCGACCTTCCCCGCCGGAACGCTTTCGGGCGCTCCCAAGGTGCGCGCGATGGAGCTCATCCACGACCTCGAACCCGCTTCGCGCGGCGTCTACGGCGGGGCGATCGGCTACTTCAGCTACACCGGCAACCTCGATCTCGCGATCACCATCCGCACGCTCGAAATGCGCGGCGGCAGGATCTCCGTGCAGGCGGGGGCGGGGATCGTCTTCGACTCGGAGCCGGACAAGGAATACGAAGAGACGCTCAACAAGGCGGCGGCGATCTTCAAGACGGTGGAACTCGCCGCCAACGGACTGAAACTCGAACGCGAAGAGGTGGCAAAATGATCTTCGTACTGGACAATTACGACTCCTTCACCTACAATCTGGTGCATCTGCTCTATCCGCTGGAGCCCGACATCGTCGTCCGCCGCAACCGCGAGACGACGGTCGAAGAGGTGCTGGCGCTGAATCCCGAAGCCATCGTGCTTTCGCCCGGCCCCGGACGGCCGGAGTCGGCGGGGATTCTGATCGAACTCGTCCGCGCCGCGGCGGCGTCCGGGATACCGATGCTCGGCGTCTGCCTCGGCCATCAGGCGATCGGAGAAGCCTTCGGCGCCAAGGTGGTCTCCGCCAGAAGCATCATGCACGGCAAGATCTCCGAGATCACCCACGACGGGCGCGGCCTCTTCACCGGGGTGGCGAATCCGCTCGCGGTCGTGCGCTACCATTCGCTCGCGCTCGACGCGGCGACGATCCCGCCGGAGTTCGAGATCACCTGCCGCACCGCCGACGGCGAAGTCATGGGCATCCGCCACAAGCGTCTGCCCATCGAGGGCATCCAGTACCACCCCGAATCGATCCGCACCGAGGACGGCATGACGCAGCTGGCGAACTTCGTCCGCATGGCGCGCTCCCGCCGCGGCAGTTCCGGGCCGGACGCCGAGATCCCGCGGCTTCTCGACAAGGTGCTTTCCGGAGCCGATCTGAGCAGTCAGGAAGCCGAGCTGATGCTCGACCGCATGACCTCGGAGGGGGCGAGCGCCGGGCGCAGCGGCGCACTGCTGGCCGCGCTCCGCGCCAAGGGCGAAAGCCGCTCCGAACTGGTCGGCGCGGCGCGTTTTCTGCGGCGCTACGTCAAGAAGGTCGACTGCGGCGATCTCCCCGTCGTGGACGTCGTCGGCACGGGCGGCGACGGCGGCATTTCGTTCAACGTCTCGACCGCGGCGGCGTTCGTCGCGGCGGGGGCGGGGGCGGTGCTCGCCAAGCACGGCAACCGCGCGGTGTCGGGCAAGTGCGGCGCGGCGGACGTGCTCGCCGAACTCGGCTTCAACCTCGACGCCCCGGTGGAACGGATCGAAAAGTCGATCCGCGACAACGGCATCGGATTTCTCTTCGCGCCGAAGCTCCACGCGCGGATGGGGGCGGTCGGAGCGCTCCGCCGGGAACTCGGCACGCGGACGATCTTCAATCTGCTCGGACCGCTCGCCAACCCCGCGGGCGCGAAGTCGATCGTCCTCGGCGTCTGCGACGCCAAGCTGACGCGCCTCTTCGCCGAAGTTCTGCTCGACCTAGGCACCGAACGGGCGCTGGTCGTCCACGGCGACGACGGGCTGGACGAGATCAGCTGCTGCACGCCGACGATGATCGCGGAGCTCAAGGACGGCAGGATAACCGAATACACCGTCACCCCCGAAAATCTGCTGGGGCGGCGTTACGACCGCTCGGAGATCGCGGGCGGCGACGCGGCCGAAAATGCGAAACTGCTCAAGGCGGTGCTCTCGGGGCAGGAGCGCGGCGCGGCGCGGGCGATCGTCGTCCTCAACGCGGCGGCGACGCTGATCGCCGCCGGCATCGCGCAGAACTTCGCCGAGGGGATCAAGTTCGCGGAGCGTTCCATCGACTCCGGCGCCGCCATGAAGAAACTCGCCGCGCTGATCGCGGCCAGCCACGGGATCTGACGCCATGAACGGCAACATCTTGGAAACGATCGTAGGTCAGCTTCGGCCGCTGGTCGAGGCGCGCAAAGCCTGGAATCCCATCGACGTATTCACCGCGCCGCCGCCCTTTCTGTCGCTGCGCGCCGCGATGCCGGGGGTGATCGCCGAGCTGAAGAAGGCGTCGCCCTCCAAGGGGCTGATCCGCCCCGACTTCCGCCCCGTCGAACTCGCGCGGGAGCTCGAAGACGCGGGCGCGGCGGCGCTCTCGGTGCTGACCGAACCCAACCGCTTCCTCGGTTCGCTGGAATATCTCCGCAACGTTTCGGCGGCGGTCGCCGTGCCGTGTCTGAGGAAGGACTTCATCTTCGACGACTACCAGCTGCGCGAGGCCCGCGAAAACGGCGCTTCGGCGGTGCTGCTGATCGCCGCGATGCTCGACCAGTCCACGCTGGTGCACCTCGCCGAAAACGCGCGGAGCTACGGGCTCGACGTCCTCGGCGAAGCCCACGACGCCGACGAGGTGAAGCGGCTGCTCGATTCGCCCGCGACGCTGATCGGCGTCAACGCGCGGGACCTCAAGAATTTTTCCACCGACCTCGCCCGCGTCGAAAAACTGCTCGCCCTCGTGCCGCCGGAGCGCTGTCCCGTGGCCGAGAGCGCGATCGCATCCGCCGCCGACCTGCGGCGTCTGCGCGAAGCGGGCGCGCAGGGCTTCCTCATCGGCGAGACGCTGATGCGGGCGCCGCATCCGGGCGAAGTCCTGCGGGAGCTGTTGGCATGAGCGTCGAAGTCAAGATCTGCGGCCTCACCCGCCGCGAAGACGCCGAACTCGCCGCCGCGCTCGGCGCGGAGTACGTCGGATTCGTGCTCTTCCCGGGGAGCCGCCGCTTCGTGCCGCCGGAAAGATTGCCCGAACTCGTGCGCGGTCTGCCGCCGCATGTCGGCAAGGTCGGCGTCTTCGTCGACGCGGCGCGCGACGAAATACTGCGCGCCGCCGAACTCGGCGGACTCGACGTCGTTCAGCTCCACGGACACGAGAGCGCCGAGTTCGCGCGGAGCCTCGGTTTTCCCCGGATATGGAAGGCCGCCTACGACCGGGATTTCCCCGCCGAAAGGCTGGTCTGCGACGCCCCCGCGGGCGGTTCCGGCAGCTTCGGCGACCACGGGAAGGCGGCGGAACTCGCCAAAATACGCTGCGTCATGCTCGCGGGCGGCATCACCCCCGCCAACGCGGTCGAATTGATCGACCGCGTCAAACCCGCGGGGATCGACCTCGCCGGTGGCGTCGAATCCGCCCCCGGCGTCAAGGACGAAACGAAATTGCGTCAACTTTTCCAAAACGTGAAAGGAAATACGTTATGAACACCCACTTCGGACCATTCGGCGGCCAGTACGTCGCCGAGACGCTGATGCCCGTGCTCCACGAGCTGGAACGGGAGTACCTCGCGGCGAAGGACGATCCCGCGTTCCAGAGGGAGTTCCGCGACCTGCTCGCGGACTACGTCGGCCGCGAGTCGCCGCTCTACTTCGCCAAACGGCTCACCGGGCACTGCGGCGGCGCGAGGATCTACCTCAAACGCGAGGACCTCAACCACACCGGCGCCCACAAGATCAACAACACGATCGGGCAGGCGCTGCTCGCCCGCCGCATGGGGCGGACGCGCCTCATCGCCGAGACGGGCGCCGGGATGCACGGCGTCGCCACCGCGACCGTGGCGGCGCTCTTCGGGATGTCCTGCGACGTCTTCATGGGCGCGCTCGACGTCGCCCGGCAGGCCCCCAACGTCGAACGCATGAAGGCGCTCGGCGCGCGCGTGATCGCGGTCGACGCCGGCAGCGCCACCTTGAAGGACGCGATGAACGAGGCGATCCGCGACTGGGCGGCGACGGCGGAAAACACCTTCTACGTCATCGGCACCGTCGCCGGACCGCACCCGTACCCCGCGATGGTGCGCGACTTCCAGTCGGTCATCGGCAGGGAGGCGCGGCGCCAGTGCCTCGAAAAGACGGGCAGACTTCCCGACGAGGTCGTCGCCTGCGTCGGCGGCGGCAGCAACGCGATGGGGCTTTTCGCCGGGTTCCTCGACGACGCGGCGGTGCGCCTCGTCGGCGTCGAGGCGGGCGGAGCGGGCGTCGAGACCGGACGCCACGCGGCTTCGATCACGGGCGGCAGCGTCGGCGTGCTCCACGGCTGCAAGACCTATCTGCTCCAGACTCCGGACGGTCAGATCCTCGAAACGCACTCGGTATCCGCCGGGCTGGACTACCCCGGCGTCGGCCCCGAGCACAGCTTTCTGGCGCAGACGGGCAGAGCCAAATACACGACCGTCAACGACGACGAGGCGGTGGCGGCCTTCGATCTGCTCTGCAAACTTGAGGGGATAATCCCCGCGCTCGAATCGTCGCACGCGCTCGCCTACGCGATCCGCACGGCGGGGAGCCTCGCCCCCGACGCGGTGATGATCGTCAACCTTTCCGGCCGCGGCGACAAGGATATGGAAAACGTCCGCCGCTACAAAAATCAGGAGACCTTTTGATATGAACCGCTTACAGAAAATATTCGCCGAACGCCGTCCCGCGCTCGTGATCTTCGACAGTTGCGGAGCCCCGACGCTCGCGGAGTCGGAACAGCGTCTGGAAACCATCGTCGCCAACGGCGCCGACATCGTCGAACTCGGCGTGCCCTTCTCGGATCCGATGGCGGACGGCCCCGCCATCCAGCGCGCCTCGCTGACGGCGCTGAAACAAGGGACCGCGCTCAAGCACGTGATCGGCATGGCGGAACGACTGCGGCAGAGACACCCCGACACCGGGATCATCTTCTTCGGGTACTTCAACGTGTTCTTGCAGTACGGTCCGGAGAAGCTCGCCGCCGAACTGGAGCGCATCGGCGCGGACGGTCTGCTCGTCGTCGATCTGCCCTACGAGGAGCGCGACGAGCTCCGCCCGCTGTGCCTCGCGCACAACTTGAGCCTGATCCCGCTCGTCGCCCCCGGCACCGATCCGGAGCGCGCCCGCATGATCACGCGGGATGCGACGGGTTTCGTCTACTGCGTCACGGCGCGCGGCGTCACGGGCGAGCGGACGGAACTCCCCCCCGAGTTGAGCGGACGGCTGGACGAGCTCAAAGCGATCTCGCCCATCCCCGTCGCGGCGGGCTTCGGCATCAACGGTCCCGAGCGCGCCGCCGAGGTGGCGAAGCACGCCGACGCCGTGGTGGTGGGCTCGGCGGCGGTCAAGCTGCCGCTCGCGGAGCTGGGGCCCTTCGTGGCGTCGCTTCGCGCCGCCGTCCGGCCCTAAGGGGAGTTCGGTTCACTTCTTCAGCGCGGGGAGCGTCGAGCCGGAGTAGGGCATGACGATGACCTTGGCGTTTTCCCCCGCTTCGCGGAGCGCTTCGTCGAGGGCGGCCTGAACGTCGCGGATCGGACGCAGGAACGCCCCTTCGACCACCTCGTCCGCGAGGTCGGAGTACAGCCAGATCCGCGCCTTGGCGAGCGTCTTGGCGATGGCGGCGGCCTTGTGTCCGCCGAGCTGGAAGTCGGCCTTGATGCGCTTGATCAGGTCGCCGCTGGTCCGCGCCTCCTTGAACCACGCCTCGAAGGTCTTTTCGCCGAAGCCTTCGCGGCAGCTGGCGACGAGGATGATCACCCCGCCCGGTTTGACCGCGTGGAACGCGTTGTCGATGGCCTTCTGCGACTGGTAGAGGTCGAGGTCCTTGGGGGAGCCGCCCATCGAGGCGAGCACGACGTCGGCTTCGGCTTCGATCGGGCAGAGGTAGGCCTTGCGCAGGAACTCGCACCCGTTGCGGTGGGCCGTTATCATGTCGCCCGCGACCGCGTACTTTATCACCTTGTGGGCGTCGAGGACGACGTTCAAAATGAACTGCGGACGGCGCATGTTCACCGCCTCTTCGAGGTCGAGCCGCACCGGGTTGTCGGCGGCGTTGCCCGCGAAGGAGCGCGGATCCATCATGAGCGAGTGGTTGGCCTTGATCGTCCGCCGCGCGGCGCACCCCGGCACGATCGCCTTGGCCCCGCCCGAGAATCCGGCGAAGTAGTGGAACTCGATGTTGCCGAGGCAGATGCGGAAATCCGCTTCGGCGACGAGGCGCATGATCTCGACCTCGGTGCCGCGCGAAGTGCGCCCGAGGTAGGCGACGTCCTCGTTGTCCGAGCCGATGCACTTGATCCGCGAATAGGCGAGGTCGCCCGCGAGCTTGCGGCACTCCTCGGCGGGGGGCTTGCGGTGGACTCCCGTCGCGAAGACCAGCGTCACGTCTTCGTCGCGCACTCCCGCCCGGTCGAGCTCTTCGAGCACGTACGGCATCACCCGCGCGGTCGGCATGGGGCGCGTGATGTCCGAAGTCACGATCACCACCTTCTGCCCCGGCTTGACCATTTCGCTCAGGCGCGGCGTGCCGATCGGGTTTGCCAGCGCCGTGCGGACGATCTCCGCCTCGCTCAAGTTGCTTTCGATCGCCGACGGCTGCAGCACCGCCTGCAAATTCCCGTCCGGAACTTCCACCGGTACGGCGGTGTCGCGGAATCCCAGTTCGATCTTCATTTTTTTCATCCGGTTATGGTGAGTTGATTTCTAGTGCCAGGAGTGTTCGGCGGAGATCGCCTTGGTCACCACCTGCATCCCGGAGCTGCGCAGCTCCGCCGCCGCCGCCGAATCCAGACCGGTGTCGGTGACGAGCAGATCGATCTGGTACGGCGCCGCGAAGGTGAACTCCTCTTCCGTGTTCTCGCGGTAGAACTTGCTGCTCTCGGTGATGACCGCCGCGTGTCCGGCGCAGCCGAGCAGCCGCTGTTTGACGCGCGCCAGATTGATGTCCCAGGTGCGGAATCCGGTCTTGGCCGACGCGCCGTCGCAGCCGACGACCATCCAGTCCATGTCGAAGTCCGAGAGGTTCCGTTCGGTCAGCGGCCCGACGAGCTCGAGCGAATTGCTCCGGAGTTCCCCGCCGAGCAGTATCACCTTGTGGTTGGCGCGGAAGAGCGATGCCGCCGCCGAGAGCGAATTGGTGATGACCGTCAGCCGGCCGCTGCGCCGCTGCGCCAGCAGCTTGGCGAAGGCGAGCGCGGTGAATCCCGAACCGATGAAGAGCTTTTCGGCGGGCATGATCTCGTCGTAAAGCGCCTCGGCGAGGGCGAATTTTTCGGGGGTGAGCATCATCGGGCTCTTTTCCGGCTCGTAGCGCGCGGGGTGCATGATCGCGCCGCCCTTGACCATCATCACGAGCTTCTGCTCCTCGAGTTCACGCAGGTCGCGGCGGAGCGTCATTTCGGATACGCCGAGCTCGGCGGCGGCGCTGCGGATGTACAGCCGGTCGGTCTGGAGCATTTCGAGTATCTTGCGGTGTCGGGCGTGCATGGCTTCGTCGGCTCCGGTTCAGGGTTTCGTCTTCGGCTTCGGAACGGTGAAGCGCACCACCCGCGCGGCGGCGCCCTTGCGGTTGTGGACCTTGCCGGGGGTGATCTCTCCGATGAGCACGAGTCCGTTGGCGAGCGGGATCATCCCGACCGAGGCGCCGGGACGCAGTCTGCGCGTGACGCGGAAATTTTCGTCGGTCTCGACCGTCAGGCCGCCGGTGCCGTAGCACCCGAAGTACCATTTGCCGTCGGCGTGATTTATCGTCTGGATGCCCTTGAGCGAAGCGAACTCCGCTTCACGGCGCGCGATCGGCTTGAAGTCGGCGTCGTACTCGTACACGGTGTTGCCGGGCAGGTCGTCGGGGCGCCCGCCGACGACGAAGAAGTGCCCGTCCTTGGCGGCGATACCGCCCGCGCCGAACTCCACTTCGGGGATATGGCGCGTTTCGAGGAGCTTCAGCTTCGCGTCGAAGACGTGGACGTAATTTTTCGACTCCGCCCCCGGCTTGAGCCGGCGGTTGAAGCCGCTCCGGCAGACGGGGACGTACAGTCGGCCGTCCTTCCAGCAGGGATCCCCCGAGTGGTAGGGCACTTCGCGCTTGGCGAGCAGTCTGCCGTCCAAGCCGGTCTTGACGATGTTGCGCGAAAACACCCAGTAGACCGCCTTGCCGTCGGTCGCGATCCCCTGCAAATGTCCCCGGTACTCGCCGGGGCAGACGATCCGGCTGCCGTACTTGAGCGTTTCCGCGCCCGCGAGCTTCGCCGCCGCGCCGAGCGTCAGCGCCAGCGCCGCCGCCGCGAGGAGACGGGTAAATGCGCGGATCCCTTCGTTTGCCGCCGTCATGATGTAACCCCTGAAAACCATAATCAGTTTAACTTACACCGAAAACGGTCTTTTTGCAAGGCGGCGGAAGAAGCGGCAAGCGGCGGCGGTGCGTCAGAGCCCGAGTTCCTTCTTCGCGGTCTTGAACGCCGCGACCGCGCGGTCGATGTCCTCGAAGCTGTGCGCCGCCGACAGCTGGACGCGGATGCGCGCCTTGCCCTTCGGCACCACGGGGTAGAAGAAGCCGATCGCGTAGACGCCTTCGCGGAGCAGTATTTCCGCCATCTTCTGCGCCACGACCGCGTCGCCGAGCATCACCGGGATGATCGGGTGGCAGCCGGGGTTGAGCGTGAAGCCCGCTTCCTCCATCTGCGAGCGGAAACGCGCCGCGTTGGCGGCGAGCTTGTCGCGGAGCTCGTTGGAGCCGGACGCGAGTTCCAGCGCCTTCAGCGACGCCCCCACCACCGGCGGCGGCACGCTGTTGCTGAAAAGATACGGCCGCGCATGCTGACGCAGTATCTCGACGATCTCCTTGCGCCCCGAGACGTATCCGCCCGAAGCGCCGCCCAGCGCCTTGCCGAGCGTGCCGGTGATGATGTCCACCCGCCCCTCGACGCCGCAGTATTCGACGCTGCCGCGCCCGCCGGGGCCGATCACGCCGACCGCGTGCGAGTCGTCGACCATCACGAGGGCGTCGTATTTCTCGGCGAGGTCGCAGACGCCCTTCAAGTTGGCGATGTAGCCGTCCATCGAGAAGACGCCGTCGGTGGCGATCAGCCGGAAGCGCGCGTCCTTCGCGGCAACGAGCTGGCGTTCCAGATCTTCCATGTCGTTGTTCTTGTAGCGGAAGCGCTGGGCCTTGCAGAGCCGCACGCCGTCGATGATGCTCGCGTGGTTGAGTTCGTCGCTGATGATCGCGTCCTCGGCGGTGAGCAGCCCTTCGAAGACGCCGCCGTTCGCGTCGAAGCACGAACCGAAGAGGATCGTGTCGTCGGTGCGCAAAAACTCCGAGAGCTTCTTTTCCAGCTCGCCGTGGATGTCCTGCTTGCCGCAGATGAAGCGCACGGACGAGAGCCCGTAGCCGCGCCGGTCGATCATCGCCTTGGCCGCCTGTTCGACCGCGGGATGGTGCGCGAGGCCGAGGTAGTTGTTGGCGCACATGTTGATGACCTCCCGGCCGCCGACGCTGATGCGCGCCCCCTGCGGACCTTCGATCACCCGCTCCGATTTGTAGAGTCCCGCTTCGCGGATCCCCGCGAGCTTTTCCGTCAGATACTGCCGAAATTTACCGTACATGATGAAAATCTCCCGTTTTTTTGGAGTGTCACTGCCAGTTGAGGATGACCTTGCCCGACTTGCCGCCGATCATCGCCTGGAAGCCCTTGTCGAACTCGGTGTAGTGATAGTGGTGGGTGATGATCGGTTCGATGTTCAGCCCGGACTCGATCATCGTCGTCATCTTGTACCACGTCTCGAACATCTTGCGCCCGTAAATGCCGCGCAGCGTGAGCCCGTTGAAGATGATCTTGCTCCAGTCGACCGGGGCCCCGTCGGGCAGGATGCCCAGCAGCGCGATCTTGCCGCCGTGGCTCATCGTGTCGATCATCCCCGAAAGCGCCTTGGTGTTGCCGGACATTTCCAGCCCCACGTCGAAGCCCTCCTTCATGCCGAGTTCGTCCATCACGTCGCGCAGGTTTTCGCGGGCGGTGTTGACCGCCCGGGTGATCGGCATGCGCTTCGCGAGTTCCAGCCGGTCGTCGCTGACGTCCGTTATCACCACGTGGCGCGCCCCGGCGTGGCGGGCGATCGCCGACGCCATGATGCCGATGGGCCCCGCTCCGGTGATGAGCACGTCCTCGCCGAGCAGATCGAACGACAGCGCGGTGTGCGTCGCGTTGCCCAGCGGATCGAAGCACGCCAGCACGTCGGTCGGGATGCTTTCGTTGCAGTGCCAGACGTTGGTGACCGGGATCGCGATGTACTCGGCGAAGGCCCCCTGACGGTTCACGCCGACGCCGCTCGTCGCGTTGCAGAGGTGGCGGCGCCCGGCGAGGCAGTTGCGGCAGCGGCCGCAGACGATGTGCCCTTCGCCGCTGACGAGCTCGCCCACTTCGACGTCGTGGACGTTGCTGCCGAAGGCGGCCACCCGTCCGACGAATTCGTGGCCGATCACCATCGGCGTCTTGATCGTCGCCTGCGACCACGGATCGTCCTTGTAGATGTGGACGTCGGTGCCGCAGATGGCGGTTTTTTCGACTTTGATCAACACGTCGTTGACGCCGTACTCCGGGACGGGGACGTCCACCAGTTTCAAGCCGACTCCGCGTTCGCTTTTGCTGATCGCCTTCATAGCTGCTTCCGTTGCTCCTTCGGGTGTGGGTTTGCGAAAATGAACTTTGGTTCAATATACTATACGCGGAGCGGCAAGTCAAGACCGGGGCGAAAAATTTGCCGAAATAAAAAGGCGCTCCGGCGAGGGGGCGATTAATTTACGGGAAATTTCTCGTTTCCCATGTTGAATTTGTCAAACATCGTTTTTATATTATAATCGAACCGGAAATGGCGCGCGGCGCCCGTTTCGGACCATCATCAACAGCATCAAGCCCTTGGCATAAAATTACGGGAGAAAAGAAAGTGAAGAAAAGCATCTGGTTGGCGATCATCGGCGCGGCGGCCCTGGCCGGCTGTCAGAACGAAGTAATGCAGCAGCGGGAGTACGTCCCGGCGCCCCGCGAGGATGTCGGTCCGGCGACGCCGCAGGCGGCCGACAACTCCGATGCTCCCGTCCGTCAGGAGGTCGAGCCGGTCCAGTCGCGTCAGGATTCCCAGCTGCCCGCTCCGCAGGAGCTCCCGACCATGACCGAGACCTTCCGCAACGACGGCGTCGACGAGAATGCGCCGACCGTCGGCAAGGACGGCAAGACCGTCAAGGGCGGCAAGGCCGCCGCCGGCGAATACGTCGTCAAGGCCGGCGACACCCCGGAAAAGATCGCGAGAAAGCACCACGTGCGGCTCTCCGCGCTGATGGAGGCGAACAACCTCACCAACGAGAGCGCCAAGAAACTCCGCATCGGTCAGCAGCTCGTGATCCCCGCCAAGGGTTCCTCCGCCAAGGGCGGCAAGGCGGCGGGCGCTCAGGCCAAGCAGCCGACGGCGGGCCCCGGCGAGTACATCGTCAGATCCGGCGACACCCCGGAAAAGATCGCGAGAAAGCACCACGTGCGGCTCTCCGCGCTGATGGAGGCGAACAACCTCACCGAAGAGGATGCGAAACGGCTTCGGATCGGTCAGAAGCTGGTGATCCCCGCCAAGGGCGCGGCGGCGAAGAAGGGCGGAGCCGCGGGCCCCGCGAAGGCCGCCCCCGCCAAGCCCGCCAAGCCCGCCCCGAAGAAGGAAAGCAAAGCTCCCGCCCGTCCGCAGGGCATCAACCTCGAGGATGACAGCAGCGCTGCCGCTCCGGTCGAGCTGAAGCGCGTCGAGATCGACGACGGCTATGCGGTCGACGTCCCGAAGGACATGACGGTCGAGGAGTTCGCCACTCTGGCCGACGTCCCCGTCGCGAAGCTGCGCGAGCTCAACCCCGACATGCCGGCGAAGCAGCTCAAGAAGGGCTCCACCTTCATCATCCCGAAAAACTGAGACGCGGTGCGAGGTAGCAAGCGGCTGTCGCAGCCCCTACGAGATGCGGCAGCCCCTTTTTTATGCCGCCGCCGAGAAAACAAAACGATACGGAGTTTGGCAAGATATGAAAGAACTGCTGGAATCGCTGCTGCCGTTTCTGAGACGCACCGCCGCCATCGGCGAGGCGGCCCCCTCCGGAATATATCCCCGGTCGGTCCATACGGTCGCGGGCGCGATCGTCGCCGTCGGACGGGACGGAAACGGCCGCAAACTGCTGATCCTCGCCAACGGCGAAACGAAGCTCCCCGCCGGGTTCGCGGGCGAAAAGGTGTCGCTGCCGACCAGGGAGTGCGGATTGATCGCGCCGCTTTCGGCGGAGAACGCCGCCGCCCTGCGCCGCCACTTCCCGTGGTGCGCCCCGCGGAGTCTGCGCGGCGAGCGCACCAGCATCGGCTGCGGCGACCGCCTCGGTCTGGCGACGATCGGACAGCTGCGCGCGGCGAGGAAATACCGCCTCGCGCCCGTGCTCGCCCAGCAGTCGATACGCGAACTCACCCTGACCGGGCGCACCTTCCGGAACGTGGTGGACGACGCGACCTTCATGGTCTTCATGGAAGATTACCGCGACGGCTACGGCGCCGACGGCGACCACCTCAAGAACATCCCCGACATCGACGCCGCGCTCGACGCGGGAATGCCGATGATAACCCTCGACCTCTCGGAGGTCATGAACGCCGCCGCCGGCGACTGGAGCGACGACGAAGTGAACGCGGCCTTTGCCGCGCTGCCCGAGGCGGAAAAACAGAAGGCGCTCGCCGGTTACGCCGACCAGAATTACGTCCTCGACGGCATGAAGGTCGAGATCTCCGCCGCCGACGCCCGGAGATGCGCCGTGATGTACAACCGGGCGCTCGACTTCGCCGAGCAGGTGCACGGCCACCTCAAACAGCGCCGGGGCGAGGAGTTCGATCTGGAGATCTCCATCGACGAGACGACCTCACCCACTTTGCCGTCGCACCATCTGTACATCGCGCGCGAACTGATGCTCCGCGGCGTCGCCGTCACCTCGATCGCGCCGCGCTTCATCGGCGAGTTCCAGAAGGCGGTCGACTACATCGGCGACACGGCGGAATTCGCGCGGCAGTTCAAGGTGCACGCCCGGATCGCCCGCGCCTTCGGCAACTACAAGATATCGGTCCACTCCGGCAGCGACAAATTCGCCGTCTACCCGACCGTGGGCGAGGAGACCAAGGGATTCCTGCACCTCAAGACCGCCGGGACCAGCTGGCTGGTCGCCGTCGAAGTCGTCGCCGCGCACGATCCGGAGCTCTACCGCGCCATGCACCGCTGCGCCGAGGCCCACTTCGCGGAGATGCTGAAGCTCTATCACATCACCGCCGATCTCTCCCGCATCCCGCCGCTCGATTCGCTCGCCGACGCCGCGCTGCCGGAGCTGATCCGCAGCCACCCCGACGCGAGGCAGCTGCTGCACATCACCTACGGGCCGATCCTCACGGGAGAGCTGCGCGAACGCTTCTTCGCCGCCATGCGCAAATTCGAAGAGGCCTACGCCGAAGCGCTCGAAAAACACTTCGACAGGCACTTTTCGCAGTTGGGGATACCCCGCAAAGACTGAAAAGGCGGGCGTTTGCGCCCGGTGCGGGCGGGGTTGCGTGCGCCGCGCGCGTCAGCGGGGCACCGTGCCGTCGACCGAAAGGATATAGCCGTCGGCTTCGATCGAATACTCCTCGCCCGGCATGAACTGCCACCCCATTTCGAGTATGCCGATCTCTTCGGTGTCGCCCGGGGCGACCTTGAACGTGTACGACGCCTTTTCGGAGCGTTCCCGGCTTTCGACGTGCAGATGGAGCACCAAGGTTTCGCGGCTGCTGCGGTTGGTGACCTGCATCACGTTGGAATTGCTGTTGAGCAGCGAAGTCCGCCACGTCACCGAAATGGGCGGCTCGTTCAACGGGCCGCACCCCGTCATAAACAGCATGCACAATGCGCCGAACAATCCGAAGAAGAACGATTTTTTCATGGCCGTTTCCTATTTTTGGGGTATGATCGCTTTCGATCGTCAATTACGCCGACGGCCTTAATTTACACCGGTGGATCGCGGTTTGCAAATCGCCGTCGCGCGCCTTGCCCATTTCATCATCCTTCGCTTGAACCTTCGCCCTCTTGAGCGTATATTACGCCGAACACACTGGATTTCGGCCGGCTGCGCCTTTTTTGCATCCTCCCGGATCCTTGAACCTCGGAGGTTTTCATGAGCGGAAACATCAACATCGGCTGGGGCAGACGCTCCATCAATCCCGGCAGACCCGTCGCCATTCCCGGACAGTTCCATCTGCGCGTTTCGCTGGGCGAGCTCAACCCCGTCACCGTCAGCGCCCTCGCCATCGACAACGGCGAAGACAGCGTGATCTTCGCGTCCATCGACATGGTGGTCTGCCGCGGCGGACTCCTCGACGCCGTGGTCGAAAAACTCGAAAAGATCGCGCCCGAGGTCCCCGTCGACAAGATCGTCCTCAACGCCACCCACACCCATGCGGGGCCGGGGTTTTCCCCGTACGGCGACATTTCCGGGCTCGACATCATGACGAGCAGGGAAATGGCGGACTTCCTCGCCGGGCGCGTCGCCGAAGCCGTCGCCGAAGCGTGGAAGTCGAAGGCCCCCGGTCAGGTCGCCTACGGCTACGGTTTCGCCACCGTCGGCCACAGCCGCCGCGTGATCTACCAGGACGACGTGAGCAAGCGCCCCGAGGCGCTCGCCAGGCCCGGGATCGCCGTCAACGGCCACGGCGTCATGTACGGCAACACCAACGACAAGATGTTCAGCCACTACGAGGCGGGCAGCGATTCGTTCGTAAATCTGCTCTACACCTTCGACATGGCGGGCAAGCTCACGGGAGCGATCGTCAACGTGCCGTGCCCCGCCCAGACCGGCGAGCATCTGTGGGTGCTCCACGCCGGGTTCTGGCACCAGGTGAGAGAGAAGATCCGCGCCAAGCACGGCGACATCGGCCTCATCTGCCAGAGCGCGGCGGGCGGCGACCTCGCCCCGCGCCAGCTGCACTACCTCGACGCCGAGCTGCGCCGCTACAAGCTCAAATTCCCCGAAAAGTGCGCCGAACTCGAGGCGCACCCGTTCCCGTACCCGGAGGGGTTCTTCAAGACCGCCGAGGGCACCGCCAGACGCCGCAAGCAGGACATGCTCGACTTCCTCCGGGCGGAGGACATCGGCGAACGCGTCGCCGCGGCCTTCGACGAGGTGCTCGCGTGGGCGGGCAGGGAGAAGCTGAGCGCTCCAGAGCTCAAGCACGAAGTGAAAAACGTCCGGCTCGACCGCCGCTTCTTCCCCGACGACATCTACAAAGTCGAAAAGGCCAACTACGAGGCGCTGGCGAAGAAGGAGTACGTCGACACCGGAAAGAAGTGGCCCGACGTCGTGGCGAACAGCATCCTCTTTTCCTCCCGGGCCCGCTGCAAGCGCGTGATGGACGACCACGACCGCGATCAGGCCGACCAGAAGCTCGGCACGTCCATCCACGCGGTGCGGATCGGCGACGCGTCATTCGCGAGCAACCGCTTCGAGCTCTTCATCGACTACATGCACCGCATTCAGGCGCGGAGCCCCTTCGTGCAGACCTTCATCGTGCAGCTCGTCGCCGAACGCGGGCCGGAGGGGGGCAGCTACCTCGCCACCGAGCGCGCGATCGCCAACAAGGGGTACAGCGCTTCGCCGTACTGCAACCGGGTGTCGCCGTCGGGCGGCCAGCAGCTGGTCGAAAACACCCTCGGCATGCTCGAAGAGATGAAGTGATCTAAAGCTCCGGAGCGTCGGGATTGGCCGCGCTTTTCGCGGCGATGCACTCGCACTCCACCAGCCACGCGGGGCGGCAGACCGGGGCGCGCAGGTAGACGCACGGGATCGTGCGGAAGACGGGATCGAAGACCGATCTCACCGCCGCGAGTTCGGCGGGATCGCGCAGATACACCGTCGCCGCGCGGACGTCGGCGAGCCCCGCGCCGCCCTCGGCGAGCAATGCCGAGATATTCTCGACCACGCGGCGGCTCTGCTTCACGACGTCGCCGACGTGGAGCACTTCGCCCTTGCAGTCGATGCTGGCGGTGCCGGATATGAGGAACCAGTCGCGGTCGCGCCACCCGATGCGCATCCCCCGTTCGAAACGCACGCCGTAAAGCGCCGTGGGCGAAAGGTTCCGCAACGCCCGCAGCGCGGTCTGCTCCGGCGCGGCGCCGTCGCAGAGAAGCGCGTCCATGGCGACCAGCTGGCCGGGGACGTCGGTGCCGCCGCCGATCCCGGTGCTGGCGATGTAGCGCTCGCGCATGCCGTGTTCGTCGAAGCGGCGGTTGCGGCCCCGCACCACGCCGGGGTAGTTGTTGTCGACGTCGCGGCAGTATATCCACGTCCTCAGCACGTTGCGGTCGAGCGAGCCCCGCTTCGCCGCCGCGTCGTCGGCGAGCTTGCCGAAGAGTTCGTACATCTGGGAATAGCTGTCGTCCCCGACGGGGCGCGGCGAATAGGCGACGCGGCAGCGAAGCGGCGTCCCTTCGACGATCCACGCTTCGAGCGAAACTCTCGTGCCGGCGGCGGGCGGCTGGTCCACGATCGACGCGGGGCGGCCGCCGAGGAACCGGCGCAGCGCGGGGCCCTGATTGGCGGCGTCGCTCAAATGGAAGCGCAGCAGCAGCTCCTCTCCGGGAGTCGCGCCGCACTCCGCGAGCGCCGACTCGTACTCCTGCCGCAGCGCGGAGAATTCCCCTTCGAAATCCGGGAACGCGCCCGGCTTCGACTCGGCGGAAAAGAAGCGTTCCGTCCGGCCGCCGCCCGGGTTGAAATCATGCCGCCGGAGCTCTATTTTGCCGGACATTCCGTCACCTCCATGCGGACCGCCGGCAGGAGAAAGCGCTCGACGGCCCGTTTGCCTCTTTTATCCTTGAACTTGCAGCTTATGCGCGGGATGAGGTTGTACTTGCCGGGCGCGGCGCTTTCCGACGCCCGGATCGTCAGCCGGACCATCCCGCGTTCCCCGACCGCTTCGGCGATCGTTATCCCCGCCGGGGGATCGAGGAGGGAGTATTCGATTTCGATCCCCTCCGCCGGTTTCATCCACAAATCCAGACGGTCCGTCCCGCCGCGGGGCGCCGCGAGCACCCGGAACGGATCGACGTACGAAAACCGCGAGGCGTGGCCGGAGCCCCAGGTCTGCATCGCCAGAAAACTTTCCGCCGGAACGAGATGGGTGTAGGCGAAAGCCTGCATCGCCTCGTCGACGGGGTGCGCCTCGCGCATCAGTCCGCCGGAAATCCCGATCAAACGCACCGGGCGGGCGACGGGATCCGACTTGCGCCAGGTCCGCGAAACGAAGGTGAATACCCCTTCGTCCATCCCCGGTTCGAGCGCATTGGCGCCGACGAGCCTGATCTCGGAGTCCGGCGGGGTGGAGAGGACGATCCGCCCGTCGAAGCCGTTTTTGCGCACCGCCCGCACCCGGACGGGCGCGGGCGAGTTGACCGAGGCGCTCACCCCGGAGGGCGAGGCGTAGAGCTGGAAATCCGGTTCGGCGGGCCGGATCCGCAGATAGCCGTAGGACTCCGCGCCGCCCGTGCCCGAGGCGTCGGCGGCCTCCACGGTGTAGACTCCGCTCTCGGGGATCGCGACTTCGAGACGCGGATCCGCCTGATGCAGTATGGTGCCGATCCGGGGGCGCTTGATGTCGTCGGCTTCGGCGAGGATCTTGCCGTCCGGGGCATACAGCGTCATCCGGCCGTCGAGGGGCGAACCGAGGCAGCGCGCCAGCACTTCGAGCTCCAGCTTTTGGCCCGCCTCCGCGCGGAAGCTCCGCCGGATCTTCGATCCCGGGCGCGTCAGCTTGAAACGGATGAAGGCCGGGAGCTGCAGCTCCTTGCCCTCGCCGGGATCTTCGGTCCACTTGCCGCACTCTTCGGGCGGGACGGGGATCTGCAATGCCGGACGCCCCCGCCGGACGCGGATCCGGTAGACGAAGTCCTCGCGCCCCCGGTAGAGCGCGTCGCGCACGTGCAGAGTGTATTTACCCGCCTTCCGGGCGCGGAACACCAGCACCGGATCGGGATCGAAGTAGTGGTCGTCGGCCGAAACGACCAGCCGTCCGTCGGCGTTCCACACCTCAAGAACCAGCTGGAAGTGCCCCGGCACCCCGTCGCCGAGAAACGGCACCAGCGCCCGGGCGCGCGCGGAAAAGGTGACGACTTCGCCCTCGGCGGCGCTGAAGTCGAAGAAGTCGCTTTCGCGGGGGAGTATCTGCCCGTTCAGCACCGCCGGGACCTTGAACTCGCCGTGCGGATGCGCGACTCCCGGCGGGGTGTAGCGCGGTTCGTTGACCTCGGGCGCCGTGTCGATGTAAAACGGCAGGGGATCGCTGATCTGCCCGCGCCCGACCAGCCGGAATTCGCGGCGGCCGGGGGCGGCGTCGGGGGCGATCTCGAGCTTCACGATCGCCATGTCGGCGATGGAGGGGGATTTCTGCAGCGGATCGGAGGGGATGAAGACGTTACGCTCCACGAGCTCCAGCTGCAGCGGCGAGAGCTTGTCCAGATTGTCGTAGTAGCGGTGCTTGCGCCACTCCTTGGTGTCCTCCGGGCGCGGCGGAGCTTCGGTGTTTCCGGCTCGTATCTGCTTGAGGTACTTGGTCATCCAGCGTTTCTGCGGGCCGGGGATGTGCCCCATGTGCGGCACCCGCTCGACGGTGGCCTTCTTTATTCCGCCGCCCGATACGCGCACTCCGGTGACGCCGTTCAGCGCGCGCCCGCCGACCAGTATCTCGACCGTCGTCCCCGCCCGGCCCCCCGCCGGATAGAGGTAGCCGATGTGCATGGCGTTCGCCCCGGACGCGCCGAAGCACAGCCAGAGCGCCGCCGACACTTTGAAGAAGAGCGATTGGATTTTCATGACCGGTCCTCCCTCAATGGTAAAGCAGAAATTCCCGGGTGTTGACGAGGGCCCACACCACGTCGTTCCAGAAACGCCAGCGCTTTTTCTTGTCGAGCGCGTTGAAGCGGGCGCGGATAAGTTCGCGCTCCGCTTTGGTCGGATAGCGGGACAGTATGGTTAGGTACAGCTCCTCGATGCGCTGATCGGTGCTCAGTTTGCGGCGGCCGAAGATCCGCCCCGCCGACCTCTGGAGCCGCTGGAAGAGGATGTTGGAGTTGAGCAGCCACTGGCGCTGCGAACCCGTGATGCGCAGTCTGGTCTCGGCGATGCTCCCGCTGTCGCGCGGCGAACGGCCGAAGTTGTCCAGCGCGCCGCTCGAAATGCTGCCGTCGGCGATCTTCACCGCCGGGGTGTTCGGCGGCAGATTGGTGAACGGCTCGGGGATCACGCTGCGGTAGCGGTCGTGGACTCCGGTCACCGTCGCCAGGGCGTCGACGGCGATCTCCGGCTCCAGCCGGTGGAGATTGTACACGGCGAAGAGCCGTCCGGCGGGCTCCTGCTGCGCCCGGACCGTCCGCCAGTCGGCGTTGAAGGCGGGGCTGCTGCAGATGATGCGGACGAGCGTCTTGACGCTGTACCGGTTCCGCCGGAAGGCGTCGGCGAGGGCGTCGAGCTCGGGGGTGGTGCGGGGGACGACCTGCCCGTCGGCGGTCGCTTCCGCCAGATCGTCGGCGGGTTCGACGAAGCCGCGCCCCATCAGCCAATACCACATCCGGTTGGCGAAGGCGCGCGCAAAGTACGGATTGTCGGGCGAAGTCAGCCACCGCGCGAAGACGGCGCGCGGATTCCGTTCCGGCGAGTCGATGCGGAAGACGGCGCCGTCCGGCGTCCGTGCAACGACTTCGGCGTGCTCCGGCAGCGTGAAGACGATCTCCTCCTTCCACTCGTCGGTGGACTTGTACCCGACGCGGCTGAAGAAGGCGGCGATCCCCTTGCGGTCGGCTTCGGGGAGCTTTTCCAGCCGGACGCCCGCGAGCGAGAGCATCACGCCCTTGGCGACGCCCTCGGGCGTGCGGTCGGCGTGGCCGCGGACGAAGTTGACCTGCGGCCTGCGGAAGTTGCTGCCGTCGGTCGTGAGGAGTTCGCGCGCCATCCGGTCGTAGGGCAGATCGCGCGCCGCCGCGTCGCGCAGGTACGCATGGAAGAGCTGCACCGCGTTCGGCCACATGTTGATCGGGAACTCCGACTTGACGCGGAACATCTGCGCGTAGCGCATCGCCATCATGTCGGCGAATTCGGGCGAAGCCAGCAGCCGTTCGACGAGTTTGGTCCGCTTGTCGGGCGACTTGTCTTCGACGAAGCGGCGCACCTCCGCCGCGGAGGGGAGTTTCCCCGTGAGCTTCAAGGTCGCGCGCCGCAGGAACGCCGCGTCCGAAGCCGGACGCACGGGGGCGAGCCCGGCCTTTTCCCACCGGTTTCTCAGCACGGCGTTGAATCTCGCGTCGCCCGCGCCGCGCAGGCACACGGCCGCGAACGCCGTCAGGATCAGCGCCGCCGTCTTAAGCCGCAATACACGCATCATGGTTGCCCTCCGAAGCCGCGATTGCCGGATATGCTATCTGCTCTTGAGCTCCTCGATCCGCTTGCGGAGCGCCGTCAGCGCCTGCTCCGGATCGTCGATCCCCTCGACCGACTTTTCCAGCGGACAGAGGTCGTTCCTGTCCATGTTGAGGATGCGGGGCACGAGCGTGCCGTAGGTCACCTGGACGCCGCGGGATTCCAGATACGCCTTGCCGTCCTCGCTCATGACTTCGCCGTGGGCGCGGGCGGCGCCGCCGGATACGATGATCGCCGCCGCCGCGCGGCCGATCACCTTGTCGACGACCGTCGCGCCTTTGAGGAATCCCGGCTCGCGGTGGTCGTGGAACTCCAGAAGCGGCGACACGCCGCGCCCGTTCCACGGATAAAGCCTGCCGCCGCGGATCACCACGCACTCCGCCTTGCCGTCGGCGATCAGCTTCTTCGCCTGCTCGAAGAGATCGGCTTCTCCCGCCGCCATGACGCTCCCCGCCGCGAACAGCAACAGCGCCGCCAGACACTTCCGGATACCCGAGAGGAACATGTTTCACCCCGCTTTCTTTTTCAAGGTCTCCAAACGCCCGATGAAGAATATAACTTCGTTCCGGCGCGTTGTCAACGGATTTATGCGCCGCAAACGCCGCTTTTATTTGCAATCGCGCTTTCACGGTGTTATTTTTCATCCGTGACACGCGCCGGCGCGCAGGTGCGCCGCGTTTTTATGAAACGGGATCAACGATCATGAACGATCACGAACAACAGAAGATACTGGTCCTCGACTTCGGCTCCCAGTACAGCCAGCTCATCGCCCGCCGCATCCGCGAGTGCAATGTGTACAGTCAGGTGGTGCCGTTCTGCACGCCGGCGGAAAAGCTCGCCGCCGAAAAACCGGCGGGGATCATCCTTTCCGGCGGTCCCGCGAGCGTCTACGCCGAGGGAGCTCCGCAGGTCGATCCGGGGGTGTTCGAACTGGGCATCCCGGTGCTCGGCATCTGCTACGGCATGCAGATGCTGATCCACACGCTGGGCGGCAAGGTGGCGCCGGGACCGGCGCGCGAGTTCGGCCGCGCCGACATGACGGTCACGGACGGGACGAGTCCGCTCTTTTCCGGAATACCGAACGAGTTCCCGGTGTGGATGAGCCACGGCGACAAGGTGGTCGCCTATCCCGCCGGGACGCGGGTGCTCGCCCGCACCGCCAACACCGAAAACGCCGCGGTGGTGATCGACGGCAGACAGCTCTACGGCATCCAGTTCCACCCCGAAGTGGTGCACACGCAGCACGGCGCCGAGATCATCCGCAACTTCTGCCTCGGCATCTGCAAGTGCTCCGGCTCGTGGACGATGGAAAGCTTCATCGAAAGCAGCGTCCGCCGCATCCGCGAGACGGTGGGGGCCGATCAGGTCATCCTCGGGCTGTCGGGTGGCGTGGATTCCTCGGTGGCGGCGGCGCTGATCCACCGCGCGATCGGGAACCAGCTGCACTGCATCTTCGTCGACAACGGGCTGCTGCGCAAAAACGAAGCCGCGGGAGTCCGGAAACTCTTCGGCGACAACTTCAACATGAACCTCGTCACCGTCGACGCCTCCGCGCGCTTTCTCGAAGAGCTCGACGGCATAGCCGAGCCCGAACGCAAAAGAAAGATCATCGGCCGCGAATTCATCGCCGTCTTCGCCGACGCCGCGCGGCGGATAAAGGATGCGAAGTTCCTCGCGCAGGGCACGACCTACCCCGACGTGATCGAGAGCGTGCCGATCAACGGCAACCCCTCGGCGGTGATCAAGAGCCATCACAACGTCGGCGGTCTGCCGCCGGACCTCAAGTTCAAGCTGCTCGAACCGCTGTCGAAGCTCTTCAAGGACGAGGTGCGCGAGGTCGGCCGCCGGCTGGGGCTTCCCGAAAGCGTGGTGATGCGCCAGCCGTTCCCGGGGCCGGGGCTGGGCGTCCGCCACCTCGGGCCGGTGAAGAAGGAGACGCTCGACATCCTCCGCGAAGCCGACGCCGTGATGGTCGACGAGATCAAGAAGGCGGGGCTCTACTACAAGATGTGGCAGGCGTTCGCGATCTTCCTGCCGGTGCGCACCGTCGGCGTGATGGGGGATCTGCGCACCTACGAATACGTCATCGCGCTGCGCGCGGTCGAGAGCATGGACGGCATGACCGCCGACTGGGTGAATCTGCCGCACGAACTCTTGCAGCGCATTTCCAGCCGGATCATCAACGAGGTGCGGGGAGTCAACCGCGTCGTCTACGACGTGACGAGCAAACCCCCGGGCACCATCGAATGGGAGTGAGCTCCCGCAGGAGGATTTTTTCATGAAAACGGCGAAAATTATGGCGGCGGCCGCGGCCGCGCTGTGTCTGCTGGTTCCGTTTGTCGCGTCCGGCAGCGAGAGGATCGCGGTCGTCGACCTCGAAAAGGTCTTCCGGGAGTACTACAAGAGCCGGATCGCCGAGGATACGATCCGCAGTCAGGGCGAAACCTACCGCGGCTACCTCGTCCAGCTGAACGACCGGCGCGAAAAGCTCCGCACCGAAGCGCGGATCGCGATCCGGAACTCCCAGAACGTCGCCCTCGCCGCCGAGGAACGGCTCAAGGCCCGGCAGCAGGCGGCGAAGCTGGAGGCGACGCTGAAGGAACTCGACACCGAGATCGAGCTCTATCAGGAAAACATGATCAAGGCGATGCGCGAACTCGAACGCGTCAAGCGCGCCGAGATCGTCGCGGACATCGAAAAATGCGTCCGCAAGCGGGCGGCGGCCGAGGGGTATCTTTACGTCTTCGACTCCTCCGGCAAGACGATGAACGAACAGCCGGCGCTGATGATGTTCCCCGCCTCGTGCGACCTCACTCAGGTCGTGATCGAAGACCTGAACCGGACGGCGGTGAAGACGTTCCCCGCCCCGCCCCCGGTGACGAAATAAAAAAATCTGCGTCGTAAACGCAACAACATACGGAAAGGATCGGTTTCACATGAAAAAGCTGACTTTAAGCGCCCGCAGGATCGCGGAAATCACCGGCGGCGAGATCAAAGGCGATCCCGAGCGGACCATAAATTCGGTCGCGGCGGTGGTCGATGCAACGCCCGAGCAGTTGAGCTTCGTCGGTCACAAGCACTACGAAAAACAGCTCGACACCACCAAGGCGGGGATCATCCTCGTCTGCCGCGACCTCGCGAACGCTTCCAGCGAAAACCGCACGCTGATCGTCTGCGCCAACGTCGATCAGGCCTTCGGGCAGGTGCTGGAGCTCTTCTCCGAGGAGCCCCCGACGTGGCCGGTCGGCGTGCATCCGAGCGCGGTGGTCTCGCCCGACGCCAAACTCGGCGCCGGCGTGTCGATCAACGCCTGCGCCGTGATCGAAGCCGGGGCCGTGATCGGCGACGGCACGGTGATCGGGGCCGGATGCTACATCGGGCACGACGTCAAGATCGGCGCCAAGTGCATCCTCTATCCCAACGTCACCGTCATGTACCGTTGCGAGATCGGCAGTCTTGCCGTCATCCACCCGGGAGTGGTGATCGGCGGCGACGGCTTCGGCTTCGTTCCGACCGAAAAGGGCCTCAAGAAGGTTCCGCAGACCGGCATCGTCGTGATCGGCGACGACGTGGAGATCGGCGCCAACACCACCATCGACCGGGCGCGCTTCGGGTGCACGCGCATCAAGAGCAACGTCAAGATCGACAATCAGGTGATGGTCGCCCACAACGTCGAAGTCGGCGAAAGTTCGATCCTCGTCGCGCAGAGCGGCATCGCCGGCAGCGCGCGGCTGGGGCGCGGAGTGATCCTCGCGGCCCGGGCGGGCGTCAACGGTCACATCACTTTGGGCGACGGCGTGCAGGTCGCGGGGACGAGCGGCGTGCTCAAGAGCGTTCCGGCGGGGCAGATCGCCATGGGCACGCCCGCCGAGACGCAGCGCGAGTACATGAAGCGCTACATGCTGCCTTCGCGCTTCGAGAAGCTCGCGGCCAAGGTCGACGCGCTCAAGAAGGAGCTGGAGGAGCTCAAGGCCTCCGGCAAGTAGGCATGTTTTTCCACCGCCGGGTATTTTTCGCCGCGGCCCTCTTCGCGCTGCCGCTCTTTGCGGCGGCGGCGGAGCCGACGCCGGAGGGCGTCGTCGCGGACGAACTTCGCGCCAAGGCCCTCGCCGGGGACGCGGATGCGCAGCTGCTTCTGGCGGACGAATACCTCTTCGGCAAAAAACGCCCCGGCAATCCGGTCCTCGCGGCCTACTGGTACCGCAAGGCGGCGGAGCAGGGCAGCGCGCTCGCCGGCTACGACCTCGGCTGCTGTTACGAATACGGCTGGGGCGTCGACAAGTGCCGCCACCGGGCGCTGGAGCTCTACAAAAAGGCGGCGGATCAGGGACTGGCGGCGGCGGCGGTGCGCCGGGCGCATCTGCTTTACTCCGGGATCCCCGCCGAAGATCTGGGGTTGCTGCACTTCCCCGAACTGCCCCCCGACAAGGAGGAGGCGCTCCGCGAACTCCGCCGGCTCTGCGCCGCGGACTACGCCCCCGCCAAGCTGGAACTCGCGATTTTGCTCTGCGACGATCCGGGGCTCCGCAAGGACCACGCGGAGGAGATCGGCCGGCTCGCGCGCGAAGCGGCGGAAGCCCCCGGCGCCGCACTGGCGGCGAAGCTCTTTTACGCGCGGTGCCTGCGCTACGGCATCGGCGTCATTCCCGATCCGGCGGCGGCGCTGAAATTGTACAAGGAGGCGGCGGAAGCGGGCGATCCCTCCGGCATGGCGGCGTACGGGCGGATGCTGGAATTCGGCATGGGAGTTCGTCCCGATCTGCGGCGGGCGCTTGAGCTTTACCGGAAAGCGGCGGAGCTGGGAGACGCCGCGGGCATGGTGTTTCTGGGCGACCGGCTGCTCGCGGACGGCGACATGGAAGCGGCTTACAAATGGTACGACAAGGCGGCGAAGCTCGATCACGCCCCGGCCTGCGCCAAGGCGGGCGACTGCCTCGCTTCCGGCTGGGGCGTCCCGGCGGATCCGAAGGCGGCGCTGGAGCGCTACGAGCAGGGGGCGAAACTCGGCGACGCCAATGCCCAGTACAAGCTCGGCAAGTGCCTCGCGGAAGGCCGGGGCGCCAAACCCGATCCCGCGGGCGCGGTATTCTGGTACAAGTGCGCGGGCGCGAGGGGCAACCGCGACGCGGTGCGCGAACTCGGCGCGGCGCTTTTCTACGGTCGCGGCGTTCCGGCGGATCCCGCGGAGGGGCGGCGGCTGCTCGAAGCGGCGGCCCGGGCGGGCGATCCCGAAGCGGCGGCGATCCTCAACGGCGAAGTGAGGTGAAACGATGACGACCGGCGGCGAAAAAGCGGTGCTGATCGTGGTGGCGGGCGGTTCCGGAGCCCGCTTCGGCGGCGACAAGCTCATGGTCCCCCTCCGGGGCAAGCCGGTGTTCGTCCACACCTTGGAGCGCCTCGCCCCCGCGGCGAAGCGGACGGTGCTGGTCGTCCCCGCCGGTCGGGAAGCGGAATTCGAGCGCGCGGCAGCGAAATATCTGCCGGGAGTTGATCTCGCGGTCACCGCGGGGGGCGCCAGCCGCAGCGAGTCCGTCGCGCGCGGCGTCGAAGCGGCGAAGCTCGCCCCCGGCGAACTCGCGGCGATCCACGACGCGGCCCGCCCGCTCGCCGCTCCGGAGCTGCTGCGCGAACTCTGCCGCAAGGCGCGGGAAGTCGGCGGCGCCGTCCCGGGCTTCCCCCAGACCGACGCCCAGAAGCGCACGGACGCAAACGGCCTGATCCTTGACGATCTGCCGCGCGAAAACGTCTGGAACGTCGGCACGCCGCAGGTCTTTCGGAGCGAACTCGTCCTCCGCGCCTGCGCCGACGGTAACTCCGGCTGCCTCGACGACGCCGAAGCCGTCCGCCGCATCGGCGGCAAGGTCGCCGTCGTCCCGACCGACCGGCCGAACACCAAACTCACCGTTCCAGCCGACTTGAAGGCGATCGAAGAGGCGCTGTAAGAAGCGCTTTTTTCGGACCGGTCAAAAATTTATCCGTTTCATCATCCGGATTTCATGAATTCTTGGAAAATGCCGAAACTTTTACACAAATAACAAAAAATTTTTATTTTTCGGTATTGCCATTCGACAAAATATCCGGTATAATATATAAAGTAGTAAAATTCGTCATATATGGGCGGCTTGCGTCCGCGCGTCCGAAAATATGACGGCGCCGCAAAAGGTTTTGGTCTGGGATAAACAAACGTATCCTGTAAACATAGGAGCAAAGAAAATGTCGGAAACCATCATCCCCAGCGGAGTCACCAGCACCGGGCTCGTCGCCAACGCCGGCGACGTCATCATCATCGAAGCGGGCGGCACGCTCGTCGACGGCGTCATCAACGACGGCGGCGTTCTGAGCGCGACCTACGGAGCGGTGGCCGAGAACCTCACCGCCGCGACCGGCGCGACGGTCGAACTTACCGGCGCCGCCAAAACGAGCGGTCTCATGCTCACGGGCGCCAACACCAACATCGCCGAGGGGACTTTGTTCTATCAGGGCGCGGCGATCACCGGGACGGTGACGAACGGCACGCTTTCCAATCTCGACGGCGTGTACCGCGTCTGCATCGGCGCGGGCATCACCGCGGCCGATCCCATCGTCGGCGGCGAAACGACGGTCGGCGTCCGCATCTACGCCGAAGACACCGCCATCGTCTCGGGCGGCAGCATCACGACGAGCGGCAACATCGGCCTGCTCGGGAACGCCTACGGCAACGGCGTCACCGTCGGCGGCGCGGGAGTGACCAAAGCCAACTACAACACCTTCGACAACGCCGTCGCCGAAAATACCATCGTGAGCGAGGGCGGCCAGTTCACCGTGCGCTACCACGCCGACAACACCACCGTCAACACGGGCGGCAACATGATCGTCAGCAACCTCGGCATCGCCGACGGCATCGCCTTGAGCGGCACCTTGAACGTCTCCAACGGCGGCCGGGCCGAGAACGTCACCGCCGTCGCGGGCGCGGCGGTCAACGTCTCCAACGGCGGTGTCGCCAGCGGCGTCACGGTCAACACGGGCGGCAAGCTCGCGGTGAGCACGGGCGGCGTGGTTTACGACCTCATCGTCAATCCCGGCACGACGCTGGACGTCAAGGGCGCCAAGATCAGCGGCGGCGTCATCTCCGGTACCGAGGCCAACAAAAACGATCTGTGGGTCGGTTACGGCGCATTCATTCAGAATGTCACGCTGAAGACCGACGGAGGTTACACGACTCCGCAGAACTACAGCTGGCTGCGCTTGGGGCGCGGCGTCGGCAACGTCGCCAGCGGGATCGACATCAAGGTGGAGAACGGGGCGAGGCTTCAGGTCAACGACGGCTGGGCGTCGAACACCGACGTCAGCGGTCGCGGCGCCATTCTGGTATTCGCGCACACTGCCAACGACGCCGTCGCCTATGACACCTACGTCAGCAACGGCGGCGTGGCGTCGGTTTACAACGGCGCCGGCAACACCGGGGCTCTCATGGTCAGGACCTGGATCGGCAACGGCGGCAGCGCCACCGTCGGCAGCAGTACCAACGGCGGCAGAGCGATCGACACGGTCCTCAACTCCGGCGGCACGCTGACCGTGATGAACAAAGCCGTGGCGGAGCTGGACGATCATCCGTGGCTCGACAAGAGCCGCATGGATTCCCGGACCGGCGCGACGGTGACGAGCGCCGTGAAACACAACTTCTATTACGGCATCGACGACGGCGTGACCGGTTTGATCCGCCGCGCCGACGACGTCCAGCGCGACCTCGCGGTCGAAGCCGGACACTCGGCGGTGCTCTACGACGGCGCGGTCGTTTCCGGCGCGACGGTGGCGGACGGCGGCACCTTCAGGATGAGCGGCGGCTGGGTATCGGGCGCGGCGTTCGGCTCCAACGCGGCGGTGGACATCGCCGGCGGCACGGTGATCGACATGCGCATGCACCCCGTGACCAAACTTTACGTCAGCGGCAATGCGCTCATTTCCGGCGGCATCCTCGAAGGCGGGTATCTCGCGAACGGCGACACCGGCGCGGTGATCGGCGCGGCGAACTTCCTCGTCGAGAACGCCGAGATGCGCAACGTTTCCATCACCACGGTCGCCGCCGGATCGAGCGCGGGCGGCGGGCTGCCCAATTACATCTGGGGCTCGCTGGGCACGGGCGGCAGCTCCTACGACGTCGTCGTGGACCGCATCGCGAGGTTCCAGGTCCAGTCGAAGACCGCCGTCGCCTACCGGACCAGCGCCATTTCGGGCGGCATCTTCCGGATCGGTTACGGCAAGGCCTACGACACCGTGCTTTCCGGCGCGTGGGAGGACGGTACCAAGGCGCAGCTGCACATGCACTACGCGAGCGGTCGGGCGTACAACACCACGGTCGACAACGACGCCTACATGGTCATATCCAACGGCAAGGCGTACGACACCGAGGTCAAGTCGGGCGGCACGCTGGCGGTCTCGGCGGGCTCGGCGTGCGACACGATGGTCTACGCGGGCGGCAGCATGTTCGTGTACGGCGGCACGGTCTCCGGCGCGACTTTGCGCAACCGCTTCAATGCCAACGCGGGCACCATCTACGATATCGATTATCTCGCCGCGGGTGAAACAAATGTTTCCAATACCGCCGTGGTCTCCGGCGGAACTTTCAACGCCGACGCCGACCACAACCTCGACCTCCGGGTCCGGGCGGGCGGCACGGTGCGCGGCGTCACTTTCACCACCGTCGAGGGCGACGCGTCCCGCGGTCTGGCGCGCTTCGGCTGGGGCGCGGGGGACTCCGGCTACGGTTACGACCTCACCATCGAGCGCTACGCCAAGGTGCAGGTCAACAACGGAACGCTCGAAAACGTCCGCGTGATCGACGGCGGTTCGATGTGGATGGGCGCCAACGCCGAAAAGTCGCTGGCGACGAACGTCTACATCTCCGGCTACAACGCCAAGGTCTCCGTGGGCGCGGGCACTAAAGCCTCGGGCAGCGTCGTCAACGTCGAGATCCACAGCGGCGGCAGTCTGGTCGTCAGCAGCTACTGCGACGCGCAGAACGTGCTTCTCAACTCCGGCGGCTATTTGAACGTGCAGGCGGATGCCTCGGCGCAGCTCGCCTTCAACCCATGGGCCGGCACCACGGCCGGCGCCGGCACGATCACCAGCCACACGAGGGACGAACGCGAGTACAACATCTACTACGGCAGGGGCGACGGCAGGACCGGTCTCATCAGCCGCTTCGCCGAAACCGCGGACGGCTTCACCGTCGAATCCGGGAATTCCGCGGTCGTCTACAAGGGCGGCACGATCAACGACCTGACGGTCGAAAACACCGGCAGTCTGTATACGTTTTCGGGGGCGGTGATCCGCGGTCTCGTCCTCTCGGGCGGCATGACGATGAACGCCGCGACCAGCGCCGGCGGAGTCAACTACGGCGGGAGCGCCTACGACGTGACCGTCGCTTCGGGCGGTTCGATCTACTTCGCGAGCGGCAACTACATGTCCAACGTCACCATCGAGTCGGGCGGCAGTCTGAACGTCTACCACTTCGGTCAGATCCACAACGCCGTGATCTCGAACGGCGGTCAGATCGAGCTGCGGACCAACGGCATCGCCACGTCGAACCTGCGGGGCGGCGTCGTCTTCGACCTCGCCGGCGACAACACCGCCAACCGTTACATGGTGACGAGAAACTTCACCTACATCAGCGGCGCGGTGATCAAGGCTAACGGCGAAGTCGCCGACAGCACCTATTATATCTGCAGCAACGCGGGTACGGAGGCCACCGCCAACGCGTTCAAGCTCGACATCGGCGGCGGCAACGTCTACGACACCGATGCGACCAATACCGAGTTCTTCGACGCGGTCAACGGCCTCGTCTACTCGCGGACGCGCAACCAACTTGCGGGGACCACCAACTACGACCTGCGGCTCGAGACCGAGGTCACCGCGCGCAAACTTACCACCGTCGACACGGCGGCGGCGGTGAGTGCGTCGGGCGAGACCATCAACGGCAGCGACCGCGGCGCGCGCTGGACGCAGAATACGACTTACACCGACACCGTCTACGTCGCCCAGAACATGACGGCGGGCAACGCGTGGCTCGAGATCGACGGCGCGACGGTCGGAGAAGGCAAGGCGCTTTACGGCGCGGCGGCCGGTCAGGAGTTCGCCGGAGCCTTGAACCTCAAGGTCATCGACGGCTACATCCAGAACCTCGCCGCCGGCGCGGCGGCGGGCGGCAGCGTGAAAGCCGTCAACTTCCGGATGACGGGCGGCGAGCTCGGCGGCAACGCCTACCTGGGCGGCATGGGCGACGTGACCGGCGCCGTGACCGCGACGGTCGAAAACGGCGAACTCGCGGCGGGCAAGAACCTCTACGCGGGCGCGCTTTGGAACTTCAAGAATCAGACCGACGCCACCGCCGTCGGCGAGGTCAGCCTCACCGTCACGGACGGCACGATCGGCGGCAACCTCTACGGCGCGTCGGCGGTCAAGACGGGAACGATCACCACGGCCGCGAACGACGCGGCCAAGCACACGGTCGGCGACGTGACTTTCACGCTTGCGGGCGGCACTGCGGAAAACGCCGAGTTCTGCGCCTTCGCGGGCGGCTATGCCACCGGCACCGACTCGGCGCAGCTCGCGAGCGTCTACAAAGTCGGCAACATCGACGTGAGCGTCACGGGCGGCACATGGGGAGGCGTCGCCAACGGCCGCGGTCTCTTCGGCGGCATCTTCGCGTCCGGCGTCAAGGCGACGGCCGAGGACGTCACGATCAGCATTTCGGGCGGCAGTTTCGGCAACGTCTTCGGCGGCGGCTGGGCGCAGAAGGGCGGCACGAGCGTCGTCGACGACGTCGAGATCAGTATCTCCGGCGGCACGATCGCCAATATCTTCGGCGGCGGCGCCCATTCGGATTCGCAGGGATCGGAAGGCAGCACGACCGAGGTGGACGACGTGGCGAT
>Ga0310696_10001343_pt1 | contig 35913 bp, 25 predicted proteins | sample AusTroGonzalo_MG_4_FD_203885 | JGI IMG/M metagenome (GOLD analysis project Ga0310696, IMG submission 203885) | Bovine rumen microbial communities from tropical cattle in Woodstock, Queensland, Australia - Gonzalo_02 (v2) (version 2) | ecosystem: Host-associated > Mammals > Digestive system >... | reverse complement strand
GCCGTTGACGCGACCGTCCCGGATGGTCAGCGTCACATACTCCGGGACCGCCTCCGCCGCGGGCAATGCCGCCGCCAGCCCCAAAAGGACCGATGTGATGACGAGTTCTTTCATATAATGAAATCGGTGACGGTTACTTTACTTGCAAAACTCTTATGCGGTACGAAAGATCATCGGGCGGCGGCGGAGGTTTTGGTTTCATACGCCCGGACGAAGTAATTCTGCAGCGCGGCACGCGTGCGCTCGTTCTTCAAGGCCGGTTTCAGCAGCTGGACTTTGGCGGCGGCGTCCTGTCCGGCGATCCGCTTGAGTTCGTCATCGCCGCCATCATAGGCGTACCAATTCCTATTCACGATCCGCTGGACGACGAACACGGCGAGTTCGCCCTCCGTCGCGTTCCTGAAATTGCAGATGTGAGTTTCTGTCGGTCGCTCGCTCGAAAATTTGTCGACGATAAAGCGAAAGAGGACACCGTTCCGTTTCGCCTTGTCGAAAAACGCCTGCCACTCCGGAGCGGCGAAGATGCTCCCCTCGGTCGTGAATCCGACATCCGTTGCGGAGACGAGACAGCCCTTTCGACTTATCAGGGTATCCCAAGTACGCACCCCGTCGGTAAAGGAGGGCGGCGTGACTTGCGCCGGTTTCTTCTGCTCGGGCGGCGGCATTTCCGGGAGACCGTACCGCTTGCGGAATTCGGCAATCTCCAACTCCTTATTTCGGACTGTCTCAAGTCCTCTGAATCCCGACTCATACTCCGCTTTCAGCATGTCGAACTGCTGTTTCAGACGCTTCGAATACGCACGGATCAGCTCCGGCATCAGCGGCGACGCGGCGACCTCCGGCTGACTCATCAATGCACGCAGCGCGGCAAGCTCGCGATCCCACACTTCCAAGATCCCGATACTACCGGAATCGAAGCGGAGCTTGGTATCGCGCCACTGCCCGGCACGACGTTTCAGCTCGGGCGTGATCCACGCCTCGCGCAATTGATTCTTCGGTATGCCGAGCGCCTCGAACATTGCGTCGGTCGGCGGTTCCGGAGCCGCGTACACCGCGCCCGACATAAGCAACAGGATAAGCCATAACGCCTTGTGCATGATAATCCTCCCGTTTTCGTTGCCGTATTACAATACATTGCGACAACGGCGATTTCAAGGCGCAAAAGCGGAAAACCGGCGTGGGTATAGTTGGGACCGGTAGGACGGCTGGGACGATTATCGCCGACACAGGATGGTTGCAAATGAAAAATCCGCAGTATATATTATCGCCGAACGATTTCGATAAAATACCACGAGGGGTGGCATGACGATAGTGCGTGCCAAGATTTCGTCCATGTAAAATCATGCTCCGTACCAAAAATTCACTATGCAGGATCGCTTTTTTCTGATTAGATACTTGAAAAACCCAACGCTGGGTTTTATATTACTCGTGGAAATGGAAGGATGTTCAGGCAATGCCCTTTATATTCAGATACAAGGAATTCGTGATACGCTTCTGGTACAGCTTCGAAGAAAGGCGGCGCCATGTCCACGCGGTCAGCGACGATGCCAACGTGAAAATTTGGCTGGAACCGGAAATATCGGTCGCGTCTGTGAAAGGGCGCATCAACGAATCAATGCTCAACGAACTGCTGCAGGAGGTGAAGAAAAATGAACAGCTTTGCATCGATGCTTGGGATCAATACCTCGGAAAATAAGACCTGTTTCCTCGGCACGCTGCCGGAGGGGATCGCGGTCTTGGTCAATGGCAAGGAGTATTTCCTGCGCTACACTGACTTCCCTTGGTTCGAATACTGCAATGCCGTGGAGCTGCGCGACATGACGGCGGATCGTTGGGGCGTTTATTGGAACGCGCTCGACATCGACCTGTCCATCGAATCGCTGGAGGATCCGGAACGCTTCCCGGAAAAAATTCCTGTGGATGCGTGGCTGCGTGCCAGAAATCGCCGCGCCGCGCAGACGCTCGGCAACATCCGCTCGGCGAAAAAAGCGGCGGCCAGCCGTCATAACGGTTCCAAGGGAGGCAGACCGCGCAAGAAAAAAGGTCTTGTCCTCGCATAATCGGTCTTGCCGAATGTAGAGATGGTATTTCCCAAAGACCGCTCAACAGTGGGAAGTACCGCCTTTTTTATTCAATTCAACAGGCTATATAATGAACCAAGGTTGCCTCCTTACAGCAATTTTCGAAGGCAGTGAATTGAGCACGCGTCAGATATCAGAAATGAGCATTGCTACCCGTATGGAAAGGATGCGGACGTTTTTTTATGGACATTGCAAAGGTCGTGAGGGCGATGATGGGTAAACCGGAAATATATTTTGCCAATATGGGACATGGTGAAGCCATCGCCTTCGAAATCAATGGGCAGTGGTATTTGCGTGATTTCGGGGAATCGTCCTCAAAACGCGACGATGAAAAGCAGTGCTGCGTTAATAAAATTTTAACTTCATGTTGCAGCCAAGAATGTATTTTTAATAAATTAATCAGTCAGAACATCAAATGTGATGTAATCGTTTCACATTGTCATAGCGATCATATATGCGGCTTTGAAAGACTGTTCAATGAACGTAGATCGAAAATATTTAGAAATGCATTTATGCCGATTCAATATTTGCAGAAAAACATAATCGATCAAAAATGTTTTTTGCACTATATCGAAGCTAATCTGCATATTTTTTGTTTTGCGAAGCAACGCAAATACAGAAGCAATGCACAAGCTTTTCTTACCATGCCACTAATTATGAGTACGTTGGCGGATCGAGTGCATTATCTTTATTCGAATAGCCGTAATTGTGCTTTCCCCGGAACGGTTTATTGTCCAACTGGCGGACTTGCATTGGATGATTTGTCAAATGGATATGATATTGAAAAAAACCTTGGTGATTACTACAGATTGAACTCTATCAAGGACACTTCTTCGGAACGTTTCCGGAATACTGCTAGCGAAATATATGAGATTATTAAAAAATATATCGACAATGACACGAAAACAAATGTTGAAGAATCTGCCCCAAAAGATTATAAATCTATTTTGCATAAGATAAATGAATTGAAAAAAGAATCCTCCGCCAAGTCAAGAAACGTGAGGATTTTGCAGTATTTCGTAAAGGGAAGCATTGATGATCGCAGTCTTGTTTTCGATGTTGCATTTCCGGGGAGTACAGAGATTAACGTTTTGTTTCTTGGAGACAATAACGACACTTCACTCCGTCGGCTTATTAGGAACTTCAAAAAACATTATGATTTCATAAAGGCTGACCATCATGGCAGTCGCGGTGGAAAAGTCTTAAAGAAATTTTTCGATATCTCCTCTTCTGGCTCCAAAGTGATAACAACGGTTTGCTGCTGTGGAGCAGGACATCGTTCAGGAACAGTCAACCCGGAATATAACGATATGTCGAAAAGGGTGTTGTGGACAGAGAAAAAAACCACATGGAACAATTTCAGCAGCCATGAAGTAGGGAATTGCAAAATATCTCCGCATGATTTGTAAAAATCAATACGGATTAAAAGGAGGTGGTATGCTGACGGTATTTTGGGACACTCTCATTGAGACGGTCCAAGATACCGTCATTCATTTTCTCCCTGAGCGCTTGGATCAAATCGCGCCATCGGATTGGAACGCGGATCTCGCCTCGCGCCTTTTGAAAAACTCGTCTTCCGCCTCAAAGGGGGTGCGCATCCCCAGCTTTTGAGCGGGAGAATTTGCGCACCCCCCAGGAAAGACAGTCGCGGCGAAATGAAATGAAGCCGGGCAAACCGTGCTCATATCCCCAAATCGCTGCGCCGGGGGATTGACGGCGCCGCCCCGGCGCGCTGAATGCACCACGCCGAAGCCGAGGCGGCGGTCTTCATCGCGCTTTCGACGTCCTTCCCGGCCAGCAAGTCGGCGATGAAGAAACCGATGAAGGTATCCCCCGCCGCCGTGGTATCCACCACCTTTTCGATCCGCCGGGCGGGAACGAAGGTGTCGTCGTCGTAGACCGCCCCTTTCGCCCCGAGCGTTTTGAGTATATGACAACGCAGATCGGACCGGCACGCGGAAAGCGCCTCCCATTCGGTCTCGTTGACGATCAGCGTATCGACCAGTTCCAGCGGATACTCCGCCACCGCCTTCGTCATCGGCGCGGGGTTGAAGAAGATGCGCAGACCGCGCTCCGCCGCGCGGCGCATGATGTCGTTCATCGAAGATATCTCGTTCTGGAGCAGCAGTATGTCGCCCGGTTCCGTTGCGGAAAGCGCGCGCTCGATCAGCGCTCCGGTGATCCGGTGGTTTGCCCCCGTATAGAGCACGATGGAGTTTTCCCCCGAGTCGGCCACCTGGATCGCCGCGTGGCCGGTCGGGGTGTCTTCGACCGCCGCCACCAGCGAATGATCGACGCCGTTTTCGCGCAAAAGCTCCAACAGGAAGCCGCCGTCCTTTCCGACCGCGCCGGCGTGGAGCACCTTGGCCCCGGCGCGCGCCAGCGCTATGGACTGGTTCAAGCCCTTCCCGCCCGCGAAGCGGGAAAAACTCTGCGCCGCGATCGTTTCGCCCGGCCGAACGAAATCCCGCACCCGGTACACAAGATCTATGTTCAACGAGCCGAAATTCAGGACTTTCATGATCCCCCCATTTTTGCTTCACATACAGTACGTCGGGCGTTTTTTTCGACTTCGCTCGGATAAAAGCCGGACGCGTGTCCGTCGCGGAGCGCGATATGCATAGCTCATGCCCGGCCGGGGACGCCGGCTTGGACTTTTTCACGGCGGAATCCGTTCCGGACGGCGGCTTCGACTATTTTTTCATCCTCGTCATCGGTAGAGTTTTCCGTCGAGTTCGAGGAACGCCTCCACGAGTTCGCGGTGGATGTTCGCATACGGGAAGCGTCCCTGCATCAGCGGTATGCGGGTGGCCTCATAACTGTCCGCCTTGTCGATGGCCTGCTGGTCGGGGGCGTATCCGTAGGCGCCGTTGCAGAGGCTGAGGACGAGCGGTATCGGGGCCTTTGCCCGGGCGACGGCGTCGTTCTTGATCGCCTGCATGATCTCGAAGGGCGCGCCGAGGAACTCGACCGGTCCCATTTTGACCGCGAAGACGTCGGCAATTATATTTGTGTTGGCGCCGGAGCGGAGCAGCTTCATGAGTTTTTCCAATCCGATGCGGAAGACGGTGTTCATGCGCACGTCCTTGTCGTCGTCGGAGACGTCGGCGCGGTTGAGCACGGCGTCGATCTCGCGCTTCTTTTCCAGCAGCGCCTCCTCGGTCCAGTTCCTGATCGTCGAGAATTCGACGGTGAGGCGGGCGGTCGCTATCTCGTCGCCGTCGATCGGCTTCGCCTCGGCGAGGCCATGCCGGATGGCGCGGGCGAAGCGCCCCGCGAAAACGTCGAGCGCCAGCAGCGACTCCTGTTCCGGCTTGTGGACGCAGCCGGAGTTGACGTCGCCCTCGGCCCCTTGCAGGAACAATCCGATCGAGCCGGGGTATTCGCGCATGATGCCGTGGATGGCGACGCCGGGGTAATCGCCGTGGATGTAATGGCACTTCTGACAGCAGACGACGGCGTGACAGCCGAAATTGACCATGAACCCCTTCAAGTTCCCCTTGGCGTCGTCGAAGCGGATCACCTGACATTCGGTATCGGTGAGTTCGGGTTTTGCGGGTTCCCAGTTTTCGTCGAGGACCTCCTCCAATGGCGGCTTGTCGACGTCGTAGACGCGGTTGAGTCCGATGTGGCGGCAGGGAACGCGGGCGGTGGATACCGAGACGTCTTCCAAGTTGTTCCAGGCGTCGATGCCGGCCTGCGCGATCTTGTAGGGCAAGAGCTGCAGGTAGGGCAAGTCGGTCGAGCCCCAGCCGCAGTTGTTGAGCACGACGGCGGGGGCGGAGTGGGTGTGGGTGGCGGTGACGAGTATCTCGTCCGGGGAAAGCGCGGTTATCTTTTCGGCGATGATCTCGCGGATCAACCGGGTGGTTTCGGGGTAGATGGTGCAGAGGTCGCAGCTGATGATCAGCGCCTTGCCGCGCGGTGAGGCGATGGCGGCGGCGCGGGCTTCGATGCGGTCGCGGATGAAGGTCGCGTTGCGGTTGAGGAACGGGCCGAAGCCCGCCATGCTGACGCCGACGCGCGGCGTGATGTCGAATTTTGCAAATCCTGCTTTCATATTTCCGTTTCCTTTGTTGCTGATGTTGATGTATCGATATTCCGAATCGGCGATCTATCACCACATCCGCCATGCCGGGTTTGGTTCATGGCGCCGGCCGCGGGGGGCGGCGGAGGATCATTTGCCGGATGCCGGCGCATCCGCGGCCTTGAGTTTCTTGAGCTCTTGTACTGCCGCTTCGACAAGCTCCTGACCGCCTGTCGGCGAGACCGGTCCGATCAGGGGCCCCGTGCCGTAACCGCCGTTCTTCTCGGCGCGCTCGGTGGCGAGGTAGCCGCCGCCGCCCGCCGACAACTGGATCACGAAGGTCTGCACGAACGGGCTGCGCGCCGCGATGCGCTGACCGTACTCGAAGTACAGCTCGAACTGCTCCGAAACGAAGCCGATGTCGCCGATGCGCAGCGCGTGGAACTCCATCGGATACTTGGGTTCCTTGTCCCAGTTCTCGCGCATGGCGAGGAGCTGTTTGCATTTGCCCTCGCGGAGGAGGAGCGAGCTGCGATATTTTTCCGGCGTCTTGGGATCCGCGCGCAGTCTTTTGATCTCTTCGAGGCCGTTCAGCGCCTCGGCGCACAGATCGTCGTCCGGCCGATGGCGGGTGAGGTAAAGCGTCTTGGTGACGTGCCGGATCGGGAGGTCGGTGAACTTCTCCTTCTGCGCCCACGACAGCGCCCGGTCGAAACTGGTCATCATCCGGTCGGCGATGACTTTGCGCGGGAACTCGCCCGGATAGGCCATCTTGGTGCGCCCGAAGATCAGCCGGTTGCGGCGCCTTTCCGCCGCCTTGTAGTAGGGCTGTTCGAAGGTCGCTTCGCCCGCCGCCGCGACCTGCGGCAGTATATAGATCCCCGGATGCCTTTCCGCCATCATCTGGCGGACGTCGTGCCAGGTGTCGCTCGACAGATGCACGTCGGAGATCGAACACTGCGCCGTGTAGGGCACGTTCATGATCGCCCCGGTGAGCTTGTCGTCCATGTCGTAGGTGAAAAGGTAGTTCACGAACGGATCGGCGCCGCCCTCGACGTGGCTGAAGTCGGGGGTGTCGGTCTTGCCGTGCAGCCGCGCGCGGCCGCCCGGGTTCATCCCCACCGAACCCTTCTGGCGCGTGAAGTAGACGATCCGGCGGTTGAACGCCGTCACGACGAGGTCGTAGCCGTAGGCGATCTTGCCCGGCTTGCGCGACTCCCACGCCTCGCGCACCGTTTTGGCGATCTGCGCGCCCAGGAAGTTGCGGTAACGCTCCAGCATCGCCTTGTCGCCCCGCCATTCGTTTACGCCGGTATGGGTGTGGGTGGCGTTGAAGAGGATCTTTTCCGGCGGCAGATCCGGGACGGTTTTCCTGATGGTGTCGCGGGCGATCTTCACTCCCCACGGCATCGTGTGGATCAGATCGAGCGACACGAAGACCACGCAGTCTTCGCCGTTGTCGATGGCCAGCGCCGTGACCTTCAGGGGATCGCGCACGCCTTTGGATACGCGCGCATGGAAGGTCCCCGACAGATACACCGGTTCGTCGGTGGATATGTCGTTCATGGACCAGCCGATCTTGAGCGGCGCCGCCGAGAGGCTCGCCGCCAGCAGAAACACGCCGCATGTCAGAAGTTTTGCCGGTTTCATTCCCCGCCCTCCGGTATCGAAATGAAATTGATTATCCAAATATATTCAGTGAACCAACCCGACGAATTTCGCGCTCGATTTTTCATTTCCGCCGCTATTCGCCGAGCGCCCGGCGGAGTACGGGCAGGATCTTTTGGAACATCAGGTAGAAGCCGAGATCCGAGGGGTGGGTGTTGTCGACGGTGCAGTATTTCCTCGGCACCCGATCGAAAAACTCCAGCCCGTCGACGAAGTAGACGTGTTTATCCCCCGCCGCCGCCGCGCGGTCGTAGGTCGCCTTGACGATGTCCCTCCGCTCGCAGTTGCGCGGCACACCTTTGTCGCGCGGCCCCGAAACGAGGATGATCGGCAGTTCCGGCTGCGCCTTGCGGATGATCCGGAAAAATCTTTCGTGCGTGTTGCGCAGATGCTCCGCATTGGGGGCGTTGTGGTCGTAATCGATGACGAGCGCCGACATTTTCAGCGTGGCGATCGCCTCCGCCATTTCGACCTCGCCGCGGGCCGCTCCGGAGAAGCCCAGATTGATCTGGGGGGCGCCGACCGCGCGGCAGAGCATGGTGGTGTAGTTGTTTCCGGAGTGTCCCGCGCTGCACCCCTGAGTTATGCTCGAACCGTAGAAGCAGACGGGGAGTTTCACCTTGCGGGGCGGCGGCGGGGCGAACCGTGCGCCGTCGACGACGCCGATCTCCAGCTTCCGCACTCCGGCGTAGAGCGGCAGAAAGAGCGAGAAACTCCGCATCTTCCGCCCGGGGAGTTTGACGGTGCCGTCGACGCGCCTGGTCGGCTTGGCGGAATTGCCGCGCATTTCGGACGTGGAGGGCGACATGGCGCGCATCAGGCGCTCGTTTTTGCCTCCGGCGTCCAGATACAGGGCGAAACCGCAGGCGGCGTTCCGCGTCATGTGCGGCGGATCGGATATCTTGTACACCTCGGCGCGGACGGTTATGACATCGCTGTCGGTGCAGAAGCGCACCTCGCCGCCCGAAGTGTGATACGAATGGAAATTCGCCATTATCGGCTTGACGGTCTTGTCGGTGATGTGGGGCGGCAGCCGGCGGAGTTCTCCGTTGGCGCCGCGCCACGGGAAGCCGGAAAGTTCGAAGGGCTCTTCGAAGCCGTTGCGGAACTGCATTTCCGGCGGTTCCGCGCGCAGGGACACGAGGCATCCGAGCGAGGCCAGCAGGGCCGCCGCAAGACGTTTCGAAACAAAAGACATGGCTGCGGATACTTTCTCTATTTTTTCAGGATATTGACGCGCGGAGCAAACCCGTTGAACACATTCTTAACCCTTGCCATTGATTACTTTTTCACCGACCGGGCGAGCTTTCGGAAGAGGTCGGCGAAGACCGCCTTGCGGTCGAGCGCCTTGACTCGCACGATGTCGCGCCGTCCCGGCGCCGTGCTCAGCGTCTTGTCGTCATTGATCACCGGCGCGGGGATCGTTTCGCAGGAACACGCCTGCGGCGCCGCGAAGTATGCCACGGTCGAGATGTCCCAAATGATCTTCGCGGGGATCTTGCGCAGATTTATCAGTTCCTCGCACCGGCCGTAGAGAAATTCGCCGATCTTCCCCGCCGGAGCCAGCCCCGGGCGCAGTTCCGCGAGGGTGATCTCCAAGTGCGAGGCGACGTTGCGGCAGGGGATCCAGACGAGCGGCACGTCGGAGTCGAAGACGATCTGCGCGGCGGGCACGTCCTGCCGCAGATTGAATTCGTTGTTCGGTTCGGGGTAGTCCGCCTCGTGGCTGCCGAGCCACACGACCACGATATCCCGCGCGATCTCGGGAGCGAGCAGCAGCGCCGAAGCGACGTCGGTGATCGCGGCGATGGCGAGCACATGGAGTTTGCGCCCCGCGGCGTGCGCTTCGCGGGCCAGTTCGATGATGCGGCGCGCTCCCTCCGAGTCGACCGGCGTGCCGCGGTCGGGCAGGTACGAGGCCGCACCGTGCCAAGCGAAGTCGGTTTTGTCCTTGCCGAGAATGGCGAGGATGCGGCAGATCTCGTCGTAGCTCTTCTGCATCCCTTCGCCCGGAGTCGCCGCGCGGAAGTTGCTGAAAGGCGCGGCGATCACCGCCCGCAGATCCACCGCCTCGGGCGCCAGCAGCGCGTAGGCGAGGGTGAATTGGTCGTCGACTTCATTGTAGGTGTCGGTATCCAGCACCGCCATTATGGGAAGTTTTTCCGCCATTTTCCGAAACTCCGCTTTGTGAATTACCTATAAATTATGCCACAACCGCGATTTATCAAGTCCCGGAACCGGATTTTATCGGTATTCGATGATATTCTTCAAATTGCGGTGCCGGTCTTGACACTTTCCGCGCCCGGATGGTTGCGGACGTTCCGCATTGCCGGGGAAACGCGAGGCCGGTCTGCTACGAACAGTTGCGCGCGATGAAGCAGGCGGCGGACATGGCGGGACTTGCGCAAACGGAAACGGAAGCCGTCTTCTACCGCAACGCCGCGGCGTTGTTCGGCTTCTGACGGGCATCCCGAACGAAACCCCGTCCGCGGCGTTCAGCGCATCCCCTTCAGCCTTCCCCGGAGCATCGCCGCGAAGTATTTCGCCGCGCCGGGGTGACGGAGCATCTGCAGCAGGGGATAGAGCACGTTGGCCAGCTCGAACCAGAGCGGCATGCGGTGCTTTTTGAGCAGCTTCATGCGGGTGACGCCGTAGCCGACGATCTTGTCGGCGGAAAAGCCCTCGACGTTCTGCATCGGGTGGGCGATATGGATCTCCGAGACGCGCCGTATCTCGAACCCGGCGAGCGCCGCCCGGAGCAGATAGTCGCTGTCGTCGCCGCCGCAGGGGTATTTCGACTGCGGACCGGGACCGAAGTCGGTGTCGAAAGCGCCGACGGCTTCGATCACGCGGCGGCGGTAAAACTGGACGAAGGCTTCGCCGTGCTTGAAGAGCGAGAAGCGCCCGACCTTTTTCTCGAAGCGCGGCGGGAACGTCGGACCGGCGATGTCGCCCCAGCAGCCCATGACGACATCCGTCTTCGGGTGCGCCGCGAAGAAGCTCCCGACCTTGCGCAAGGCGCCGTCGAGGTATATGCAGTCGTCATCCGGGAACGCGACGAACTCCCCGTCGATGCGGTCGAGCACCAGATTCCGGGCGAGGGATATCCCCTTGATCCTGCTCCTGACGTGTTCGACGGTCCAGCGCGTTTTGTATCTTTCGACCACCGGCGACAGGCGGTCGTCCTCATTCTGATCGACGACGAAGATCTGCAGCGTCAGATCCCGGTCGGTGTCGCGGTCGAGCGCCGAGAAGAACTCCGCGACCTCCGCCGTTCTGCCGCAGGTGCAGAGGATCAGAGTGAAGTCGAATCCCGCCATGAGTCACTTCCGCAGTTGGTCCGTCAGATCCGCGAACATGCGCAGCGCTTCGGCGACGGTGTCGTCCATGTCCAGATACTTGTAGAGGCCGAGCCGGCCGCCGAAGCGGACGTTCGGCGCCTTCTGCCGCCCCAGCGCGAGGTAATCGGCGTGAAGCCGGTTGTTCCGGGCGGTGAATACCGGATAATACGGTTCGTCGCCGTGTCCGGCGAAGCGGGAATATTCCTTGAAGATGATCGTTTTGCCGGTATCCGGGCGTTCGGGGTGGTAGTGCTTGAATTCGTGGATGCGGGTAAAGGGGACCTCCGCGTCGGCGTAGTTCATCACGGTGGTTCCCTGATAGTCGGCGCACGCGGGGCGTTCCAGCTCGAAGTCCACGGTCCGCCACTCCAGTTCGCCCAGCGCGCAGTCGAAGAACTCGTCGGGGGCGCCGGTGTAGATCACGAGGTCGTCCGGCGACACGCGCGAGCGGTATTCGCGCCAGGGGCAGTTCGTCCGGAGCGTGATCCGGGGATGGTCCAGTATCGCCCCGATCAGTTTGCCGTAGCCGATCAGCGGGATGCCCTCGTATTTATCGGAAAAATACCGGTGATTGTAATTGTAGCGCACCGGCAGCCGGGTGATGATGTCCGGGGAAAGTTCTTTAGGATCCTTTTCCCACTGCTTCATGGTGTACCCGCGGAAGAAGGCTTCGTAGAGCGGACGCCCGATCAGCGAGACGGCTTTTTCCTCCAGATTTTCCGGCTGCCGGATGTTCTCCTTGGCGGCCTCGTTCCGGACGAACTCCTTCGCCTCGTCGGGCGACATCGCCCGGCGGTAGTACTGGTTGATGGTCCCCAGATTGATAGGCATGGTGAAGACCTCGCCGCGGTAGGTCGTCAGCACGGTGTGGCGGTATTCGTTGAAGGCGGAAAAGCGCGTCACGTAGTTCCAGACCGCCTCGTCCGAGGTGTGAAAGATATGGGAACCGTATTTGTGGTATTCGACGCCGGTCTCGGGATCGATTTCCGACCAGCAGTTGCCGCCGATGTGCGGCCGTTTGTCGATGACGTCGACGCGGCATTTCCACACCTCGGCGATCCGTTCCGCGATCACCGCTCCGAAAAATCCCGCGCCGACGACGTGGATATGCGAAAATCTGTCTGCCATCGATGTATCCCGGTCAGTCGTTGAATATCGATGCGAAGCGCCCGCCGGTGAGGAAATGCACGCGCGCGTCAGCGGGCAGCGAACTTCTGATGCACTGCAGAAGCAGCGTGATATCCTTGTTCAGCTGGTCGAAGTCCTTGGTGAAGCGGATATCCTCGGCCTGCGCGTCGGCGAAATTCCGGCCGCGGTCGTCGAACCCGTCGAACCCGGCGACGGCGATGTCGCGTATCCCCAGCGAGACCAGCAGCTTGAGGAGCATGACCGCCGAGTTGTCGAAGAATTTGACTCCGGTCTGGATCAGATTGCAGTAGTTGACGATCCAGGCGCTGCCGTCGGGGGCGGAGATGTTGGAGGTCAAAATGCACGGATGCCGGAGTTTGTTCCGCATCTGCTCGTACTTGCGCTTGTTGCCGAAGAAGGAATAGACGTCGTCGTATTCGAGGTCCGGCACATAATTGACGGCGATGACGACCGGTTTTTTTTGCTCGATATAGGCGTCGATCTTCGCCTTTTCCCGGCTGGTCGAGTTGCCGGGGACGAGGACCAGCACCGGCCGGTCGCCGCAGAGTTCTTCGATCTTGGCCTTGGCCCCGGAGTCGTCGATCTTGCACCCGGAGTACTCGATGTAGAGCTTTTCCATGTCGTCGTAATTGTAGCGCTTGCGGGCGGCGGGATCCATCATGGCGAGGATGTTCTTGATGTCCTTGGTGTTCAGCCGGTGCTTCTCGGTGAGGTAGATGATGTTGTTCGCGTGCGAACTCAGGATCCCCGCCATGAAGTACGGGATCTGGTATCCCCACGAGTGCTCGCTCTTGATGTTGCCGAGGTACTGGTCGATGGTGTCGAAGAGGATGTCGATGTCGTAGGGGTAGCCGTGCTTCCGGATCATGAAATCCATGATGAGCTCGGTGTTGAGGTTGCCGATGCCCTTGCCCATGCCCTCCATGGTGGCGTCGAGGATCACGTTCCGCACGCCGCGGGACGCCGCGACGATCTGCTGGGCGAACGCGAACGAGAGCTGCAAATTGTTGTGCGAATGGAAATCGATGGCGATCTCCGGATCCATGTTGTGGTCGACCAGATTGTAGAGGTGGCTCACGTCGTCGGGATACATGGCGCCGTAGGTGTCGACGATCCCGAAGGAGTACGGCTTCACCTCGTTGACCAGAGTTATCAGATCAAGCATCTCCCGGTCGGTGTAATTCAGCGACTCGACGCCCTGGATGAACAAAGTGTAGCCCTTTTCCTTGACCAGATTCAGGATGGGGACGGCGTTGTACATGTCCTTCTTGCGGAAGCCGATCCGCAGTCCGGTGACCGAGGTGCCGTCGCACTCGGGCAGCTTGTCGAAATCCCACATGCCGAACTCTTTGCCGTAATCGCAAAAGCCGACGAACATGCTGTTGCCGCGGTTCTTCGGGATGAATTTTTTGAACTGGTCGATCTCGGTGAAAAAGGTGCTGTCGCCCTTGTACTCGACATTTCCGCGCAGGAAACCCATTTCGATTATGTCGACGCCGGAGGCGCAGAGCCCCTCGGTGATCCCCCGGATGTGCTCGTCGGGGAACGCGCAGTTGATCAGCCGCCCGCCGTCCCGCAGGGAACAGTCGAGTATCTTGACATTCCGCATTGCCGCCAAATTCCTTTCCAATTACGTTATTTCCGCGCTTCCGGCTGCTGCGCGAAATGCGAGGCGACGCTCTGGGCGAATTCGTAATCCTCGGGGGTGTCGATGTCGACCGCCTCGAACTCCGAAACCTCCTGGATGTACGGTTTGAAACCGATCCGGCGGCGGTGCGTTTTGAAGAGTTCGCGCGTGAAGATGAAAACCTCGCCCTTTTCGATGCAGACCGGTTTCAGGTTCTGCGTCGTGACGATGTCCGACGGATCGTAGTTGACCGGTTTGCCGTCGTACCACATGTAGTCCTGAACGAACTCCGCTGTGAAGGCCGAATCGTACTTGCCCGTGCGCATCGCCGCGATCGCCTTGGAGATGGTCTCGGCCCGGATGAACGGCGCGGTGACGTGGCAGATCATGTAAACGTCGGCTTCCACCATGTTCAGAAACGCCTCGATGATCTGAAGCCCGCGGACGGTCGGCAGATCGAGCGACTTGTCGCGCTTGAGAAAGGTCATCCACTCGGGGACGTAAGGCCGGAACGCGTCGTCGCTGCAGAATACATAACGCCCGTCGAGCCCGTCGACGTTCCTGAGCGTGTTGAAAAGATAGCTGCAGAGCGGCTTTTTTTCCGGGCCGAGCGGGGCGATGTTCTTGCCGGGGAGCCGCTGGTTGTTGAGCTTGATCGGGGTGAAGGAGACGATCTTCATATGAAATTCCTTTCTGCGGTGATGTTGCGGTCGCATATCCTCACGGCTTGGGCGTCGCCAGGACCTCCTCCAGCGACCTCCGCGGGAAAAGCTCCAGCTTGCCGCCCCGCGTGGCGTTGAACACCTTGAGGTCGGGATGGGCGTCGGCGTAGTCCTTGAGCGCCTGATAGCCGGCCATCAGCCGCAGATACGCCGTCCGCAGTTCGCGGTCGGGGATGACGTGCCCGTTTTCGATGAAATGGTTCTTGGCGCCGACCACATAGTTGCAATCGCACCCCAGCAAATAGATCTCCTTGAACCCCATGTAGAAAAGGATCTGGATCATGTTGAGGACGATGGTGTAGCAGTCGTATACGGCGGCGTAGCAGTCCTCGCTGAATTTGCCGCGGTAGTCGTCCTCGAACGCCGTGCAGTAAGCGTGATAAACGTAGTTTTCCGGGAAGAGTATCCAGTCCGGGGGCAGGGCGTTGTCGCGCTCGAAGGCGTTGGTGCCGACGAAGGTCAGGATGTCGTGAGTCTCGATCAGGCTTTTGAGGTTCTTGTAGACCAGCCGGTCCGAGATGCCGTAGAAGCTGGGCCGCCACTGCGTCTTCGGGTAGATCATGCAGATGGAGTTGACGCCGAGGGTGTACTCGTCCTTGAGCTTTTCCAGATCCGCGACGGTCATGCTCGGCCCGGTGGCGCAGACGAAGCAGCGCTTGCCGAGGTAGGCGTCCTTGAGCGAGAGGAGCTTTTCGAAGCGGGGATCCCGATAGCCGTTTCGGCGCCGGTCCGCTTCGCGCTCGAATTTCATATCCAGATAGGATTCCAGCATTTTCGCGGCGAAGCGGCACGGCGGATAGAGCAGCGTGTGCCTGCCGGAGTCGTGGACGCCCTTGGCGTAGGCGCGCGCCTTGCGCAGGATCAGCGACACGGGGTTGTTGAAGCGCCGGTAGTCGGCCTTCTCTTCCGCGCGTATCTTGGCCCGGTTCTCCGCGGAGTAAAGGCTCTCGTAGTCCTCGGCGTAGCTCTTGACGAGTAGCGGCTTGAGCTTGAGCCCGTCGCGGTAGGCCTGACGCAGCGCCTTCAGGCGTTTGGCGCGCGTCACGGGGACGGTATGGCGGATCTTGGAAGCCATTTCCCTGACATGCCTTTTCCAGCCGTCCCACTCCGGCGTGCCGTGATAAAGCCATGTCTGGTTGCGGATGAGCTGCGCCGCCGCGCGGATATACGGCTCCGGGCAGTTGGTGATCTCGGCTTTGTGGGGTTTGGAGGTGTGGGTGACCGCGGCGGATACGAGGAAATACCCCGGTTCCACCTTGATCAGCCGCCGGGTGTACTCCAGGTCTTCCGCGCCGCAGCCGAATTCGCGGTACGGCAGACCGACGTGGCGCGACGCGTAGATGTTGACGAAGCAGGATATGAAGGTCCCCGAAGCGAGCCTCACCAGCCCGCTCCGGATATTTTCATGGTCGGCGAGGGCGTCATCCGCCGTCCGGCAGCTGTCGATGACGCAGGGATTATTTTCCGCATCCGAAATTGCGGGGCAGAAGAACGAGAAACGCTGACCGAGCTGCTCCGCGGTGCGTTCGAAGATCTCCAGGGCGTCGGCGGCGGCGATCGTGTCGTCCTCCATCAGCCAGAGGTGGCGGTAGTTCTTCATGGTCGCGAAGTTGAGCGCCCACGCGAATCCTCCGGCGCGGTTCAGGTTCCGGCGCATCGGCACATACTCCGCGTCGGGAGCGAGTTCGGCGACTCGTTTTTTCATATCCCGCCCGGGGGCGTTGTCGATGACCAGCAGATCGAAATCCCGGAAGCTCTGCCGGGCGAGCGATTCCAGATTGGCGGAAATTTCCGGTATCCTCCCCTTGGTCAGGACCGCGACCAGCGCGGCGTGGCGCGGGAACGGGGGGCGTTCCTTCGGTTCGGCGTTTTCGGCGGATGGTTCGGGGGTTTTGTCGAGTTGCATTTTTCGTATCCGGCAATAGTATGTTCCCGTTATTCAAGATCGAGATATTTTTCCCAGAAGTCCAGCGACTGGACTTCGCCGATCCGGCGGTTCCATTCGCGTACCGCCGCCTTGGTCCGGTGCAGTTTTAAGCAGACGGCCAGCAGGTATTTGAGATTCGCCAGCAGTTTTTTGGCGTCTTTCCGGTAAGTCACGCAGACGCCTTTGGCCGTGTCCACGATCGTGACCTCTTTTTTCAGGAACACGCCGGGGAAGACGGGCGAGTATTGATAGCAGCGCGATCTGCGCAGCCCCGGCAGCAGGCAGTTGAGCAGCAGCTTGAATTTTTCCGTTTTCGATTTGTTCTTTCCGCTCATGCACAGCAGCGCGTCGGAGTCGCCGTTCCACTCCAGCCACCGGTCGTTGAAGGCGGAAAGCTCGGCATGGAGTTTCAACGTGTCGACGCTCTTGAACGCGTCGATGCCCCGCAGGAAGTCGTCGACGGCGCGTATTTGCAGAAAGCCGAGGTTGTAGCGGTAGTACAGCGTCGATTTCAACGCGACGAGAAGCATCCGCCGCAGATACGCCCGAGTCAGGCGCTCGGGGGCGGTCTCCGCCATGAAGATGTAGGCGTTCCGGCTGTTGTAGTAGCCCAGCGTCGCCGCCGCCTGCTTGTTGCTGAAGCGCGGATGCCATACGCAGACGCCGTTGAGGTGGATGAACGGCACATGGTTGCGGATCGGGTACTCCTTGTCGTCGAAGTGGAGGAAGATCGGCAGCGGCAGGTTGCTCGCGGTGACGTAACTTTCCGGGATGCAGCAGAACCACCAGCCGTTGTAGGAGACGTCGGCGGGGACGTCGTCGTTCACGCAAACCGCGAGGAAGTTCTCCATGTCGAGGTTGTGCCGCAGCGGCTTCCACTGGTCGAATTCGAGGAACTCCCCGGCGACATACTGGCGGTTCGGCTCGTCCTGATAGAAGAGCGCTCCTCCGAACATGTGGCCGGAGTACTCCTTCTTGAGCATGGAAAGAAACGCGAACAACACTTCGAAGGTCCCGGCCCGGAAGCGCACGTCGTCGTCCATCAGAATGATGTGCGTCGGATGAAAGTCCGATTTGAATTTCGCCTCGATCAGACAGCGGGTGAAACCGCCGGCGCCGCCCAGATTGGGGTTGTGGAAGATGTCGATCCCCGGCTTCTCCGACGGAGGGAGCTTCCCGGCGTTGTCGGAGACGAATACCCGCAGTTTCCCGTTCAGCGGCGAATCCGCGTTGTCGATGAAGGCGGCGGAGAGGGCGTCGAGGTTCTCGAACAGATATTCGTCGCGGTTGAAGGTGCATATCCCGATGGCGATGCGCACCGGGTTCGGCGCCTCCGCCGACTCGCCCAGATACTCGGCCTCGAAGAGTTCGCAGCCGAGTTCGAGCGCGGTGAGTTTCCAGTAGAGCTGCCCGTTTTCCAAGGCGGCGATGGGGAGTTCGATTTCGACGGTCCGCCGTTCGCCGCCGAGCGAGAGCTCCTCCGCGATCTTTTCCGCTTCCTCGGGGACGAGCTTCGGGGTGTCGTCCTCGATCGTCGCGCCGACGTGATAGATCTGGATCAGGAACCCGCCCTTGACGGTAAAGCGCAGTTTGAGATCGCGCAGATCGGTGCAGGTCTTCCATTTCCCGAGGGAAAAACCGTTGAAGTAACTGTCGCTGGAGGCGCTGCCGCCCGGGGCGAAGACGATCTTGGGCGCGCCGTCAAAGAGCGCTTCGGAGCGGCACGCGCGGACGGCGGGGGCGATCCCGTTCAGGGCATCCGGTCCGCCGATGAAGAAATTTCCCTGCCCGCGGAAAAACATCGGCATGTTGCCGCATACCTGATCGGGGAATTGAAGTCGCTGCAGTACAGTCATTTCATCTCACGCAAATATCACAATTCCCTGTTGCCGGGCGTCCGGTCCGCCGGGGGCGGGGAGCCGCCGGACCAGTGCCTCTTCATGCCGTTTGATCCCGTAAAGTTATAAGATACTCCCGGTTTCGGGCTTTTCAACCCGGGAATGCGGGAAAACCCGATAAAAGCACGCCCGCATCAAGGCGCGCGCGGACGGTGCGGAGTCGGACATTCAAAACCGTTGACGCAGGCCGCCGGTCACGGCAGGATCTCGGAGGTCGGTCCGTCGGCGACGATCTTGCCGCGGGCGAGCCGGATCACCCGGTCGCAGTAGCGGCGGATGTCGGCGGGGTTGTGCGATACCAGAAACAGGGTGCATCCGTTCGAAAGCAGCAGGTCGATCCGGTTTTCGCACTTCTTCTTGAATTCGGCGTCGCCGACGGCGAGCACTTCGTCGACGAGCAGTATCTCCGGCTCGATGGCGGTGATGATCCCGAAGCCCAGCCGCGCCTTCATCCCGGAGGAGTACTGGTACAGCGGGGCGTCGATGAATTCCCCGATGTCCGCGAAGTCGATGATGTCGTCCATCAGCTCCTGCATCTCGCGGGAGCTCTTGCCCTGAAGCACCCCGTTGAGCATGATGTTTTCCCGCCCGGAGAGCTCCGGATGCATCCCGGCGCCCAGCGCCAGCATCATGGATACCCGGCCGCGCACCGTGACTTTGCCCCGATAGGCCTGATACACCCCGCCGATGACCGAAAGCAAGGTCGTCTTGCCGCTCCCGTTCGGCCCGAAGAGGGCGATCCGCTCGCCGCGCGCGACCTCGAACGAGATGTCGTCGAGCGCGGTGAACATCTTGGGGTGCCGGCGGTCGTGGATGTAGTTCGGCAGATGGAGCAGGATGTTTCTCAGCCCGTAATGCCGGTTCATCAGCCGGAATTCCTTGGTCAGGTGCGAAATTTCGATGATGGGCTCCGCCATGGTGAACACGCCTCACATTTTTTCCGCGAAAATCGGCTGCAGCCGGGCGAACACCGCTCTGCCCAGCAGAAACACCAATGCGCTGGTCGCCAGCGGCATCGCGTAGATGGACCAATCCAGCTGCGGGGTGTAGAAGATGTTTCGCCAGATCGTCAGGATCGACGCCATCGGGTTGCAGAGATAATACTTCATGAACTTCTCGGGGACCGCCCGGATCGGGATGAAGACCGGCGAAGCGTAGAGCCAGATCTGCATGATGATGCGCATGATGCGTTCGAGGTCGCGGAATATCAGGTTCAGCGCGGCGTAGAGGTAGCCGATCCCGACCGAAAGCAGCGCCAGCGAGACCATCGAGACGACGAGGTTGGGCAGGATGCTCCACCACTGCGGGCGCACCGAGTAGAGCGTCATGATGAGGATCATGACGGGGATCACGAGCAGGAAGTGCAGCCCCTCCGAAAAGAAGGTGCTCCAGACCAGAAGTTTGCGGTTGAAGTTAGTCTTTTTGAGCAGCGAAGTGTTCTTCGACAGCACCACTCCGCTCATCATCACCACGTTGGCGAAAAACTGCCAGAGGAAATTGCCCGAAATCAGATACAGCAGATAATTGGGCATCCTGCCGACCTTGAGCAGCATCCCGAAGACCACATAGTAGACGCCGCTCATCAGCAGCGGCACCAAGAGACACCACGCGAAACCCAGCGCGGTGGCGTTGTATTTGAGTTTGAAATCCTTCTGCACCAGTACGAGGATCTGATCCCGGTACAATGCGAGTTTTTCGCTCCACAGACTCATCTTGCGCCTTAAATCAGTCAGTATGCCGCTGTCAAGTGAAAGATAATATAACCGGTCCGCGGCGAAATTTCAACATCATTCCGGATACGCCCCGATCCGCCGGCCCGTCCGCCGCGACTTGGATGCCAAAGACGCCGCACCGATTCGGGAGGTCGAAGTGCACGGCGCGCATCGGCGGTCCGGCGGGGGGGGGAATATTATTCCCGATCTTCCACGGATTTATGCACCGTTCCGGTAAAAACGGCGCCAAAAAGAGAATATTAAGAATATTCTCCCCGGTTTCGTGTTGTAGATGCCAAAAATCCGCGGTATAATTATTTAAAGGATTCGGATCACGTAATTATGCCGCGGTGGCATATTTACCGTTTGGAGCCGGCACTAAAAACCGGTCGGACACCCTCCGAGGCGGAGACCGGAAAAAAATTTTGGAGGCACTCGATGAAAGCGGCTATCTATGTCGGGAATGGGAAATTCGAAATGCAGGAGGTTCCTGCTCCGGTTCCGGAGCGTCCCGGCGATGTGGTGATAAAAGTTCTCGCGGCCAGCATCTGCGGCACCGACCGAAGCCTGACTTCGGCGACGGCGAAGCGCGACATGCGCGGCAAGATCCTCGGCCACGAGCTGGTGGGCGAAGTCGCCGCCTGTGCTCCGGACGTCACCAACGTCGCGGTCGGCGACCGGGTGGTGGTCAATCCCAACGCCTACTGCACCGTGTGCGGTCCCTGCCGCAACGGGATGCCCAACCACTGCGAGCACATGGAGCTCATGGGGATAACTTCTCCGGGGTGTTTCGCCGAGTACGTCAAGAGCACGGCGCGGATGGTCTTCAAGATCTCGCCCGAGCTGGAACTGAAATACGCGTGTTTCGCGGAGCCGCTGTCGTGCGCGCTCAACGGCTTCACCCGGCTCGGGGTGCGCACCGGCGCGACGGTTCTCGTCATCGGCGGCGGCCCGATCGGGCTGTTGTTCGCCAATTTGGCCCGTCTTTCCGGCGGGCGGGTGGTCGTGATGGAGCTCAAGGAGCAGCGCCGCGCGATCGCCGAAAAGTGCGGATTCCACACCATAACGCCCTCCGACGCGGCGGCGGACGAGCTCAAGGCGCACTGGGGCGGCAACAAGCGCCCGCAATTCATCATCGACGCGGCGGGCGGTCAGCTGCCGACGGCGATCGCCCTGGCGGAGTTCTGCGCCCGGATCCTCTGTTTCGCCCAGACGCGCACGGTGTCGGCGGAAAGCACCTTCGCGGGCATCCAGGCCAAGGAGCTCGACATCCTCGGATCGTTCATCATCCACGACACGATGGGCCGGGCGGTCGAACTCCTGGAAAGCCGCCGGATGACGCTTGATCCGCTGATCACCCACGAGATGCCGCTCGATGAGCTCAACCGGGGCATGGATCTCATGCGCAGCGGCGAAGGCATGGAAATCATTCTTTACATATAAGGTAGAAGGGGACCGATCATCATGAAACTGTTGCTTCTCGGCGGCACCGGAACCATCAGCAGCGGCGTCACCGCGGTGGCGCGTCAGCGCGGCATCGAACTTTACATCCTCACCCGGCGTCAGCGCGCGATCTGCGACGAGGTCCCGGCGGACGTCAAACAGCTGGTCGCCGACTACACCGACGACGAAAGCACCATCAAGGCGCTGGGGGACCTGCACTTCGACTGCGTGATCGACTTCATCATCAACCGCTGCGGCGGCATCGAACGGGCGACTCGCATCTGGCAGGGGCGGACCGACCAGTACATCTACATTTCCAGCGCGTCGGCCTACTATAAGCCGCTGCCGTCGCCGTTCGTCACCGAGGAAACTCCGCTCGGGAACCCCTACTGGGAGTACTCCCGCAACAAGATCAGGAGCGAGGAAGAGCTGCGCCGCGCGATCGACAAGGGCTTCCCGGGCGTCATCGTGCGTCCGTCGCTCACCTACTCGGACTTCCGGCTGCTCACGAGCTTCACGCCCAAGAACTCCAGCTGGGGGATCTTCTCGCGAATGCTCGAAGGCAAGCCGCTGCCCGTGCAGGGCGACGGCCTGTCGCTGTGGACCATCACGCACTGCACGGACTTCGCCAAGGGCATCCTCGGTCTGGCGGGCAACCGCGCCGCCATCGGCGAGGCCTTCCACATCACCAGCGACGAAGTGCTCACCTGGAACCAGATCTACGAGTGCCTCGGCGCGGCGGTCGGCGTCGCCAAGCCGAATCTGTACCACGTGGCCTGCGACCGCATCATCGAGTACAATCCGAAATACGCCGGGATATTGCTCGGCGACCACGCGAACAGCGTGATCTTCGACAACTCCAAGATCAAGCGCTTCGTGCCGGACTTCAAGTGCGAGATTCCGTTCGCCGTCGGCGCGAAGCGGATCGCCGACTGGTACCGGGCGCATCCCGAGGCGCAGATCGGCGATCCGGAGTGGGAAAAGGAGATGGACGCCATCTGCAAACTGTGACATCGGCCATGCAAAACCGTAAAACGCAATCGGGGAGGAACAACATGAATCGCAAGCGTGGACATTCCTTTACATTGATCGAGCTTCTGGTGGTCATCGCGATCATCGCGATACTGGCGGCGATACTGCTGCCGGCGCTGCAGTCGGCGCGCGACCGCGCCAACTCGACGTCGTGTCTGAGCAACCTCAAGAACCTCACCACGATCGGGATGACCTACATACAGGATCACCATGGGTTCTGGCCGGGGGCCAACTACAGTCTGCCGAGCGCCTCCTACATCGGTCAGCTGGCACAGGGCAAGTACATCTTCACGGACGCCGGCAGCAAGAAGAACAACAACAGCTGGACCAATCTGGCCAAAGCCGACCTCAAGGGCTATTACTGCCCCAAGCGCGGCTTCAATCGCAAATACCCGACCGTTTACACCAGAAACGTGCAGGCGTATTCCTCGGTGTACAATCCGAGCGGCGTGGCCTGGTGCATCAATTTCCAAAGCGATTTCAACGACGCCTACGCCACCAAGGAGGACTGCAAGGCGCGCACGAACCGCTATGCGGTGTCGTTGAGCAAGGCGATCTGGTTCGCGGACGCGAAGACGAGATACATCCCGGATATCGGGGGGGCCATCAGCAGCCAGCGGCTGTGCATCTGGGAGGACGGTTCGGCCTCCACGAACCCCGACGGCTACAACTTCATCACGCCGGAGCACAACGGCCGCCTCAACATGGCCGCGATGGACGGCAGCGTCAACGGGACCACCTTCGAAACGATCGCGGCGGAGATATACGTTCCCTTCGCGCCCAAGGTCAACGGCAAGTACCAGTTCCCGGGGCTGATCCCAGCGAAGACCTACACTTATTGCCTGCCCCCCGAGGACAATCTGACCAGCTCGATCGCGTTGAAGGACTATTGAAACATCTGGCGAAAAGCATGAAATAAACAGGAGGAAGCATCATGGCTTGGCAAACATCGACGACCATTACCAATGCGACCAGCAGCAATCTCGTGGCCGGCAAGGAGTCCGACGGCGCCGATTACGGCACCATCAAGGTTCAGGAGGGCGGCATACTCAACACCGCCACCGTTTCGTCGACGGGTATCATCCACATCTCTTCGGGCGGATCGGCGACCGAGATCGACGCCAAGAAGGGCGCCAAGGTCTACGTTTCGGGCGGGTACCTTTCCGGAGGGACGTTCGTCGGAGCCGAGTTGCGGCTGCCCCGCCTCACAACCGTCAATGCCACCGTATACGACGTCGCCATCAGCTCGGGCAGCTATCTGTGGACTCAGCCGGGAACGGCGACGATCACCGACGCCCACATCTATTCCGCCGGGTCGGCGTTCTTCAACGACACGATCTATCTCACCAACGTCGTCGTCGAAAACGGCGGCAAGTTCGCCATGGGCGGCAACACGCTCTATATCGTGGATGAAGGCGGCAAGACCAGCATCCCGGTCGGCGCGGTCTACAGCGGCGGCGCCACCAACAAATTCTACCAGTGGGGCAGCGATTTCGCGGTGGCGAACGGCGTGGTGAGCGGGCTTTCCATCGGCGCCGCGACGGTCGGCGGCAAGCTCAGCGGCGGCGTGAACTTCAACGGCAGCGGGTTGGTCATCGACGGCGCGACCGTCGCCGGAGCGTACAACGCCAAAGGCGAGTTTCAGGCGCGCAGCGGCGGGATCTACGACGGGGCGGTCAAAGACGCGGTCGTGAGCAACCTGGGCGCCGTGGTGCTGCACCGCTCGAGCTACATCAGCAACGCCACCGTGCTCGCGGGCGGCACGATCTACCTTTCCAACGGCAACTCCGCGACCGCAGTGACGATCAACGACGGCGGGCTCATCACCGTGCGCGGCGGCGCGTGGATCTTGGGCAGCAACAACCACATCGCCGCCGGCACCTGGTCCGGCTGCGCGGATTTTTACACGGACGAGAACGGCGTCGGGCACGACCTCACGCTCAACGGCAGCACGGTCAACTTCGCGGATATGACGTTGAGCGGCGTCGCAATCTCCGCCGGCAACGGCAGCCTCTGCGTCCGCAGCGGCGCGACCGTCTACGGCGTCAGCGCCGCGGCGGACGGCGCCGCGATCGTCCACAGCGGAGGTACGATCTCCGGCTGGTCCTTCGACGTCAACGGCAAGGGCTCCGTTTACTCGGGCGGCAGCGCCTTCGCCGTCCGGGTCTACGACGGCGGCTCGATGGCGCTGAGCGGCGCCTCCATCTCCGGCATCACGCTCGATAACGCGACGATGACGCTCGACAGCGGCGCGCGGGTCGACAGCGCGGTCATTTCCGAGGGCGGCACGTTGACGATGCTGTCCAGCGGCGCCACGTTCCTGAGCGGCGCCGTGGTGAGCAACGGCGGTTCCCTCTACGTCTCCCTCGGCAACTCGGTGACCGGCATCACGACCGAAGAGGGCGCCACGCTGATCATGCGCGGCGGCGCCAAGATGATCGGCGGCAACAACCATATCGCGGCCAACACCTGGTCGGGCGGCGGAGCGTTCTACACGGACGAGAACGGCGTCGGTCACGACCTCACGCTCAACGGCGTCACGATCCACTTCGTCGACATGACGCTGAGCGGCGTCTCGATGATGAGCAACGGTCAGATCCGCGTCTCCTCCGGCACGACGGTGTACGGTCTCTCCGGGACGGGCAGGACCAGCACCTTCATCTACGAGGGCGGAAAGGTCTACAACTACAGTCTGCTCTACGGGTTGAGCGGCGCCACCTATCAGGCGGGCACCGCCTACATCACCAAGAGCGCGTTCGTCGACGGCATGATCGCCGAGAGCACCGCCGTGGTCCGGCTGGCTTCGGAGGCGACGCTGCTCAACGCCAATATCGCCGCGGGGGCGACGCTGGTCTACAGCTCCGCCGCCAAGCTCGGCGGTGAAAACACCAAAATCGCCGCCGGCACGATCAGCGCGTACGCGGCGGACGGGACGCTCGTCGCGCTGACCGACGCGCACATCGACTCGGGCGTGGCTAAGGAGTTCGACCTGCATGGCGCCAACGGCAAGCGCCTCGAGGTCGATTTCCTCGACGGTATCACGATCGGTTCCGTGAACGTCGGCAGCGGAGCGCGTCTCGTGCTGGCCGACGGCGTTACCGTCGACGGCACGCTGAACGTCTCCTCCGGCGGCGATGTGGTCGGTACGGTGGTCGTCGCTGCGGGCGGCAAGCTCTTCGTGAGCGGAGCCACGCTGAACGACGCGGTGGTGCAGGAGGGCGCGACCTCGGTGTACTTCGGCTCCGCCACGGTCAACGACCTCACCATCCGCACCGAAAGCACCGCGCTAACCACCGTTTCCGCCCGGAACACGGTCGTGAACGGCTTCGAACTCCAGGGCAGCGTGTCGAGCGGCGCCCGGATCTCCGCCATGGCGGGAACCGTGCTCAGCAACGGCGTCGTCGGCAGCAACTGTCAGGCGATCGTCGTAGTCAACGCGGTCGCCAGCAACACCTACCTCGGCAACAAGGGCGGCGAACAGCTGTGGGGCGGCGCCGCCTACGGCACGGTCGTCGGCTCGGGCGGTTCTCAAACCGTGCACAACTCCAAGGGCGTCTTGGGCGTCGCCTACGACACCGTGGTGCTCTCGGGCGGCCGGCTGACCGGCAACCGCTATATCACGGGCGGCGTGACCTACTGGGGCGGCATCAGCAGCCGCGCCACGATCAACTCGGGCGGGTCGTTCTCGGTCAACAGCAGCAGTTTCGCGTACGACTTCGACGCCAAGGACGGCGCGAAGGTGACGGTGGGCGACAGCGCCGGATTCGGCGGCTCGAACACCCGCGTCGCCCGCGGGACCCTCGCCGACAGTCTGGACGCATACACCGACGCTCCGGGGCGCCTAGTCAACTACACCGTCCTGAGCGGATACGAATTCAACGCGCTTGCCGGGCTGACTTTGGCCGACGCGACGGTGAGCTCCGGCGCGCTGGTCTGCCACTCCGGGGCGACGCTGGAGAGCGTCCGCGTCGTTTCGGGCGCTCAGCTGACGCTCGAAGCGGGCGCGACCACCAAGGAAGTCACCTTCGACTTCCTCGGCAAGGCGGGCAACGACGCCGCGCTCGTCAACGACCTGTCGCTCCTCTCGAATGACGCGGTGGTCAGAGTGACCGGGCTCTCGCTCGGCAAGACCTACACCGTCACCGACAACGGCGACAGCGACGCCAAGTACACCGTGACCTACCTCGGCTTCGACACCAAGATCGGCGTGGGCGAGTACATCAACCCGCTCGACGCCGGGCGCAAGTACACGGTAGGCGCCAACGGCACGACGATCAAGGCCGAGGCGCACGACATGAGCGGCGAGATCCTCACCACCGAGGCCGCGAACCTCATTACCAGCGGCGCGACCATCAACTCCGGCGACCGCGCGCTGAAGTGGGAAAACGTCAGTCTGGCTTCGGGCGGAGTCGTGACCTTCGCCAACGCTTCGATCGCGGGCGACGCGTGGCTCGACATCGACAGCGCCTCGGTGGCGGCGGGGGCGACGCTCTACGGTGCGACCGGCAACTACGGCGGCACGATCCGCTACCTCGTCCACGGCGAGGGCGGCACCATCGGCAACTTCGCCGCGGGCGCGACTTCGAACGGAAAAGTCGGCGGCGTGGAACTCGTCGCGTACAAGAACACCTTCGGCGGGATGACCTATCTCGGCGGTCAGGGCACCGTGACGGGCCGCGTCAAGGCGGTCATTTCGAGCGGCAACACGATCCAAAAGGACTTCTACGCGGGCGCACTCGCCAACTACGCCAAGACCGGCGCCGTGACCGGCGTCGGCAGCATCGACATGAAGATCGCGATGAAGGACGACGGCACCGACAAGGTCAAGGGCAACATCTACGGCGCTTCTCAGGTCAAGGCGGGCACGATCACGACCGCGACGACGGTGCATTCGGTCGGCGACGTGACACTGACCGTCGCGGGCGGAAGTTCGGACAAGGGGAGTCAGGCGTGCATCTTCGCCGCCGGTTACGCGACCGGCCACGACGCCGACAAGGCGCTGCCCGTCTACACGGTCGGGAGCGTCACGGCGACGATCTCGGGCGGCAGCTGGGGCACGGCGGCGGGCGGCCGCGGCATCTTCGGCGGCGCGTTCGCTGGCGACAACACGGCGGCGGGCGACAACGGCGTCTGGGCCCAGGTCGGAAACGTGGATCTCACGATCTCGGGCGGCACGATGGGCAACGTCTACGGCGGCGGCTGGGCGCAGAAGAACGCCAAGAGCGAAGTCGGCAACGTGAACATCACCGTCACGGGCGGCACGATCGCCAATATCTTCGGCGGCGGCAGCCACTCGACCTCGGGCGGCACGACGGTCGCGGGCGACATCACCATCACCGTCACGGGCGGCACGATCTCGGGCGACATCTACGCCAGAGGCCAGAGCATCGGCGACGCGACCGGTTCGGCGGAGGTGATCTTCACCGGCGCGGCGGACTTCGCCTGCGGCGTCTGGGGTTACACCTACGTCGGCGGAGAAGCGGGCGGTGCGACGTTGAGCTTCAACGGCTACACCGGGACCTTCTCGGGCAAACTCGGCGGCTTCGACGGCATCGCCTTCGGCGACGGCGCGTCGGCGACCTTCGGCGCGGATGCCGAGATCAACAGCGGCGCGTGGACCTTCGACGTGACGGACCGCGACGCCGGTCTGACGGGGACCGCCCTGTTGAACTGGACGGCGGCGGACTTCACGGGCGACACGATTACGCTGAAGCTCGGAACGGCCGCTCCGACCGAGTGGACGCTGATCGACGCGGCATCGACCACGAAGTACAACACGTTCGAGGTGGACGGCGTCGCCGCCGAGCTCGTTCTCGACCAGCAGATCGCCGGCACCGGCACCGCTTACGACGGCTGGGGCTTCACCGTCGAAGATAGCGTGCTCAAGTTCAAGAACTTGGCGTAAGACGACACGGCGCGGGGCCGCCTCCGGAGTTCGCGACATCTCCGGCGGCGGTCTCCGCGCCGATTTTTTGAGATTTTCGAGAGTTCTGGGACGAAACGGAAAGTCCAGCTTCCAGAGCTCCCAAAAATCCCAAAAGTCACATAAGCAAATCCGATATAACAGATACAGGGGGTATTCAATGAAACGTTTGTTTGCAATCGCGCTGTTTTTCACCGCGGCGGCGGTGTGTCCGGCGGCGGAGACGCTGCGCGCTTCGCTGCTGTTGTCGTTCTCGCCGGACAGCCAAGTGGAATTTGCCGGCGGCAATGTCAAGCTGCACAGCGTGAGCAACGGCCGCGTCCTTCTGGCGCAGATCACGCGCCAATATTCCGCGTCCGCCGCCGAAAAGGGCGGCCAAAAATACTTCGACGTCAGCTTCAAGGCGCTGACCGACGGCAAGCTTTTCGGCATCTCCGTGGAAAATCAGCGCGTCGAAGACCGCGCGGTGCAGGGATTTTGCCCCGTCACGGTCATCGAGTTCAGGGTAAACGGCAAGGACCTGCTCGAAGGCCAACCGCTTTCCGGCGGTCCCAACACGTTGCGCGTGAAGAAAACCGGCATGAAGCTCGAAGCCGGCAAGACCTACCGCGTTCAGGCGCGGATCGCCGTCGCCTCCGAAAGCGAACGCCGGTACGGCGCTCCCGCCAAGCCGATCGAAAAGCGGTCGCCCAATGCCATGTACGCGGTCCTGGAGTTCTGGAGCCCGACGCCGAGCGCGGTCAGCCTCTTGAATTCCCCCTCCGAATTCATCAAGACATACAATACCAATTGGAAAGAACGCAAAAATCACCTGTGTCTTTCCGTACACGCCAAGCTCGACAGCGTCGCCGAGCCCCAAGTCACCGTGAAGGTCCGCGCCAACCGGGACAGCGAGATACGCACCAAGTTCCGCGTCTCGGGCAAGTTCGTGAACGAGCGGGGGATCCGCCGCGAGATCGCCGGTGCGGCGACGCTGACTTCGCTGACGTGCGACGGCGTCGAACTCCTCAAGAAGCCCGTCTCCGGATCGTGGTACACCTGGTCCACGCCGGAGTGGACCAAGCTCGTCAAGGGCAAGGTCTACACCTTCGTCTTCACCGTCCGTCCCCCGTTGGCCGACATGTCGGCGGCCCGGAAACCGGTCTTCGCCGCGGACTTTTCGGTTCCCGCAACGGGCAAGGCGCTGCGGCCGATCTTCGGGATCAACGAACGGCGCAGCATGCTCATCACCAAGCGCATGGCGGAAACGCGGGCCAAACAGGACCGCGCGGTCGGCTACAATCTGCGGCGGCTCTCCAATGTGGACATGGTCACGGGCGGCCGCCGCGCGGGCGACGTGTTCCGCATCTTCGGCGTCTTCGAAGCCGATGCCGACGATCCGCAGAACTACTATTTCAAGGCGACCGACGACTTTCTCGCCGTGGCGAAAAAGAGCGACATCCCCATCATCTACAGCCTCGCCCCGACGGTGGAGTTCTCCAAAACCCACTACCGCACCGGCGAGCCCGACCGCGCGCAGTTCGTGAAGGTGTGTTCCGGGATCATCCGCCACTACAACGAAAAGTGGGCCGGCGGCTTCGAGCACGACATCCGGCGCTGGGAGATCTGGAACGAGCCCGATTCCCGCGACTATTGGGCGAAGAGCGTCGAAGAGTTCGGCAATTTATACGCCGAAGTCGCTTCGGCGCTCAAAAAACGCTTCCCCAAGCTCGAATTCGGCGGCCCCTCCTTCGCGGAGTTCGACGAGAAGAACTTCCGCGCCTTCCTCGGCGCGTGCCGCGACGCGAATGCTCCGGTGGACTTCTTCAGCTTCAAGTGCAACGGCCCCGATCCGGTCGCCTTCGCGCGTCAGGTGCGCGCCGCGAAGCGCCTGCTCAAGGAATACGGCTATCCCGATACCCCGGTGATCATCAGCGAATACAACCACAATCCGCTGGATAAGACCGTGTGGACGCGCAACCGCGCGGAAGAGTTGGAGTTTTTGGACGAGGATCCCTCCGGGCTGTCCGGTTCCGACGCCGGGGCGGCCGCGATCCTCGCGGCGATATTGTGGCAGGATGCGCCGCTCGAGAGCGCCTGCATCTACGGTTTCGCCCGCCATCGGGAGATGCAGGTTTTCACCGGCGCCCACGGCTACGGGATGTCGCGCGGCGGCATCCGGGCGGTGCTGCCGTTGTACAGCGAATTTTTCCGCGACGCGGCTTCGGGATCCCCGGCGCGCGTATCCGCCGCGGCGGATAATCTGGGCATCCTCGGCGCCGTCGACCGGAAGACCGGCGACGGGCTGCTGCTGCTGACGGCGCTGCGCGACGAGCGGCCGACGCTCCGGCTCCGGCTCGGCGGCGTCGCCAACGGGACGAAGCTCGCGCTCCGCGTCTGGCCGGCTCCGCTGCAGCGGCCCGGCGTCAAGGACTCGCGCCCGGATTATCAAGCCCGCAACGAGACGGTTTTCGTGCGCAAGGGAGAAGTGATCCTGCCCAAGTTCAACGACAGCACGGTCTGGCTGATCCGGATCCCGAAAGCGGCGCTGACCGCCGCCAGGCCGGCGGCACCCGTTTCGTCCGAGGCGAAAGTCGCCGCGTCGGCGGACTTCACCAAGGTCGTCGGCAAGTTCAAGCGCCTGCACGGCGTCAACATCATCATGCCGATGGAGTATGAACACGACGCCGCCCGCTGCGCCGACCTGGGCAAGATCGGTTTCGACACGGTGCGCGTCCACGATCTGCGCGGGCAGGACAGCTGCGCCGGCATGGCGGGGGACTATCAGAACATCTTCCCCAACTACCACGCCGATCCGAAAGATCCCGCCAACTACAACTTCGCACCGACCGATACCTTCATGCGGATGGTGCGCGAATCCTCGCCGGGGACGAATTTCACCTTCGGACTTGCCCCCACCATCGAGAACTACGCGCCCAATCCGACCAAGTACTGGGTGGTCGATCCGGGCAACCACGACCGCTTCGCCGACCTCTGCATCGGCATCATCCGCCACTACGACAAGGGGTGGGCGAACGGCTTCGAGTACGGCGTCCGCTACTACGAGATCTGGAACGAACCCAACAGCATCGCGTTGTGGGACAAGTCCTACGAGGAATTCTGCCGTTTCTACGCCCACGTCGCCAAGCGGATCAAGGCCGGTTGCCCGTGGATCAAGATCGGCGGCCCCGCCCTCACCAAGCCGGATCTCAAACTCGTGAAGACGTTCGTCAGGATCTGCCGCGAAGAGAACGCCCCCATAGATTTCTTCTCGTGGCACCGCTACCCCGACAACCTCGCCGAACTCATCGAGCCCGTCAAGGATGTGCGCCGGATCCTCGACGAGAACGGGTTCACGCACACCGAACTGCACTTGAACGAGTGGCGGCTGCTGCCCTACAGCTTCTCGGAGTTCCGCAGCGGCAACGCGCTGCTCAAGATGCAGGATCTCACCTCCCTCGGCCGCAACGGCACGAATTCCGCGGCGTTCGTGGTGACCGCGCTGGCGCGGATGCAGGACTCCGCGCTCGACATGACGAATTTCTACAGCTACGGCAACGGCCAGTGGGCCCTTTACGACCTCTACGGCCGCCGCCAGCTCAACTGGTACGCCCACAAGGTCTACGCCGACTTCATCCGCGCCTGCGGCGACAAGCGGGTGGCGACCACCGATCAGGGCGGCGACAAACTGGCGGTGCTGGGCGGCATATCCGCCGACGGGAAGAAATATCTGCTGATCTCGGCCTACGGCGAACCCGCGCGGAGCATCTCCGTCAAAGTGTCGGGCGTGCCCGCTTCCGGCGGAGTCAAGGTAACGGTGCTGGACGCGATCCGCAAGCTCGAGACCTTCAGCGACTGCTACGAAAACGGCGTGCTGAAGCTCGAAAAGGACGCCGGCGGCACGGTGTTTTTGGTGGAGTTCGACGACTGACGGCCGCGCCGGAGGAAACGCACTCACCATGGGACTTCTGGATTGGCTGATCGTTCTGATCCCGATGGGCTTCGTGCTCTTCATGGGGTTCTATTCGCGCCGTTACGTGCGCAGCGTCGTCGATCTGCTCTCGGCGGGCAGGCTCTGCGGGCGGTACGTCATCAGCGTCGCGGACATGACCAACGCGCTGTCGATCATCGGGATCATCACCTACATCGAGATTCACTACAAGACCGGGTTTTCGCTCGCCTTCTGGCAGAACCTCACGCTGCCCGTCACGATCTTCATGGGGCTCAACGGGTACTGCTTCTACCGCTTCCGCGAGACCAAGGCGATGAGCATCGGGCAGTTCCTCGAAATGCGCTACAACCGGGCGCTGCGCGTCGTCGCCTCGGGACTGCGTTCGATCTCGGAGATGCTCGCCAACATGATCATGCCCGCGGTCGGCGCGCGTTTCTTCATCTACTTTCTCGGACTGCCGTCGCATATCAAAATCCCGGCGGCGGATCTCGGATTCTGCACCCTTCCCGCATGGCAGATCCCGACCTTCATGGTGCTCACGTTCCTGATCCTGACCGTGGCGCTGTCGATCATCTGCATGGGGGGGACGCTCGCGCTCGTCATCACCGACACCATCCAGGGGATGTTCTGCTATCCGCTGCTGGTGGTGTTCGTGGTGTTCATCCTCTGCAAGTTTTCGTGGAGCCGGGAGATCGTGCCCCTCATGTGCGACCGCGTCGCGGGCGAGAACTTCCTGAACCCCTACGACATCGAGAACATGCGCGACTTCAACCCGTTTCAGGTCGGTGTGTCGATCGTGCTGCTGATAATCAACCGCGCGGTCTGGATCGGGGCGTGCAACAGTTCCGCCGCCAAGACCGCCCACGAGCAGAAGATGGCGACCATGCTGGGTTCGCTGCGCGGCGCGCTGAGCAACATGTTCTATCTGCTGGTCGCCATCACGATCATCGTGGTGCTGAACCACCGGAACTTTTCCGGCGACGGCAAGGCGATCCGCGACAAGCTCACCGAACAGATCGCCGTCGACATCGTTCAGGACGAAGAGGTCCGCAGCGGCATCATCGCGGAAAGCCGGAAGCTCCCGCCGCAGCGGCACCGGATCGGCGTCGACCGGCCGCTCAGCCAGAAAAGCAATCTGGACACCCCGTATCTGGAGCTCGTCCACAATAAGCTCCTCGACGGCGGCCGCGCGGCGGCGGCGCGGCGCGCGGCGGAAAATCGCTCCGCCCCGTCGGAGGGCGACCTGCGCGCCGCCGAGGCGAAGGGCAACGCGCTCTTCCAGCAGTTCCGCACGCTCTTCCATCAGATGATGATGACGATCACCATGCGCCATCTGCTGCCGCCGGGGATGCTCGGGATGTTCTGTCTGCTGCTCATCATGGCGATGGTCTCGACCGACGACACGCGGATATACAACGCCACCTTGACCATCGCGCAGGACGTGATACTGCCCTTCCGCAAGAAGCCCTTCACGCCGGAACAGCATCTGCGGATGATCCGCATCGTCGCGCTCTGCGTCGGCGTCTTCTTCTTCTTCGGCAGTTTCTTCATGTCCCAGCTCGATTACATCGGCATGTACATCAGTCTGATGATCATGATGTGGACCGGCGGTTCGGGCGCCATCATGACCTTCGGGCTGTACAGCCGCTTCGGAACCACCGCGGGGGCGTTCGTCTCGATGATCTCGAGCATCGTCCTCGGCGCGTTCGGGATCTTCCTCAACCGCAACTGGGCGGACGTGGTCTATCCGTTTCTGCAGGAGTACGGATGGGTAGAGCCGGTCGGGAACTTTCTCGCGGCCGTGAGCCGTCCCTTCTCGCCGTACGTCGTGTGGGAGATGAATCCCGTCAAATGTCCGATCAACACCTACGAGATGATCTTCATCATCGTGTGCATCACGATGACGCTCTACGTGCTGGTGTCGCTGTCGCAGACGCTGAAGATCACGCTGCGCCCGTTCCGCATCTCCTGGCGGGAGGACAGGCTCTTCAATCTGGAGCGGATGCTGCACCGGGGCAAATATTCGCTCGACGGCGAAGTCAAGACGCGGATGAAGTGGTCGTTCCGCACGGTGTTCGCCAAGCTGATCGGCATCACCCCGGAGTACACGCTCGGCGATAAGATCACCGCGTGGGGGATATTCTTCTACAGCATCGTCTATCAGTTCATCCTGGCGTTCGTGCTGGTCTTCGTCTGGAACTGCTTCCGGCGCTGGCCGACGGAGTGGTGGAGCACTTATTTCTTCGTCACCCTGATCGCCGTGCCGGTCGTGCTGGCGGCGATCACGACGGTGTGGTTCGGCATCGGCGGGGTGATCGATCTGCGGCGGCTCTTCCGCGACCTCCGGAACCGGGTGGTGAATCCGCTCGACGACGGCCGGGTGGAGGACAGCATGTCGCTGGTCGACAAGGCGGAACTGGAAGCCGTCGACAAGCGGAAATCCTCCGACGACTGACCGCGCGCCAAGCGGCTTACGGCACCGGCAGCTTGTTGGTGTTCACCCGGTGGTGCGTCACCCACAGCGAAAGTTCCCGCGGCTTCACCGTCTCCTCCCCGGCGGCCTGGGCGCAGAGCCGTTCGATCACGTCGGTGGCGATCTCGTCGATGCTGTGCTGGATCAGTATGCAGTCGAAGGGGATCAGCACCTTGTTTTCGCGGGTGTGATGGCTCAGGACCGCGTAATCCTCACCCAGTTTCACGCCGCTGAAGCTCGCCGCCATGTACAGTCCGGAGATCAGACTGTCCGACAGCAGGATGATCCCGTCGGGGCGGTCGGGCAGGCGGTTCAGGTAGTCGAAGGCCATCCAGCTGAAGCGGGTGTAGTTCAGAAGCGGGACTTCGAGTTTCATCTCGTTGGGGGTGCAGTACCACTCGCGGCGCAGTTCCAGACCGTATTTTTTGGTGAGCGCGAGGTTCCGGCCGATGCCGTACTCCGCATTGTTGTCCTGCGGATCGATCACCGCGATCCGGGTGCGGCCGGTTTCGGCCATCATGCGGAACATCAGGTCCCGCGTCCCGTCGTTGAGCAGCCGGTTCATCACCACGAACGGCGTCGGAATGCGCTGTAACATGGGCCTGTAAAAACCGTTGCGCAGGATGACGCCGTCGATCTCGCCCGCGTTGACCATGCGGCGGATCCGCTCCGGCGCCTGGTGGTCCGGGGTGTCGTAGATGACGCTGCACGAGATCATGCGCTTGTGGAGCTTTTCGATGAGGATGGAGGTCAGCAGCCGGGTGAACTCCTCGTTGCGCTGCAAGGTCTGCCACGACACCATGAAGACGATGTCGCGCAAACGGCGGCTGGCGGGCATCACGACCGTGCCGATGCGCGGACGGCGGAGTATCAGGTGGTTGCGGACCAGCTCCTGCAGCGCCTGATGGGCGTTGGAGTCCACGGTGCCGAATTTGGCGGCGATCTCGCGGGTGGTCGGC
>Ga0310696_10001342_pt1 | contig 35915 bp, 47 predicted proteins | sample AusTroGonzalo_MG_4_FD_203885 | JGI IMG/M metagenome (GOLD analysis project Ga0310696, IMG submission 203885) | Bovine rumen microbial communities from tropical cattle in Woodstock, Queensland, Australia - Gonzalo_02 (v2) (version 2) | ecosystem: Host-associated > Mammals > Digestive system >... | reverse complement strand
ACCGTCCAGCGAAGCCTGTGTTGTCGAGAATGTTTCGCTTTATCCATGCCGAGACGCTTCCGCATACGACCATCACAAGCTTGTCGTGCTTGTGGAAAAGCTTGTCCCACGCCCATTTCAGGTGCCCAGGAAAATCGGGATCATACGCGCCCATCCAGGAAATTTCGTCAAGAAGGACTACGGTTCGCTTTTTGTCGTCAATGGCTCTGTTGAGCCAGAAAAAGGCGTCATGCCAACTTTCCAGAACAAGCCTTGGCTGATTCGTCTGTTGTGCGAGAAGCGTTCCGAAATTGTCAAGTTGGTCGCGGTTCGTCAAGCCCTTGCGCGGCGGCAACCCCTCAAATGAAAAGAGAACGTCGGCGGTTTTTTCGGCAAACTTCTCGATCAGCGTACTCTTGCCGATGCGTCGCCGCCCCCTGCAGGCGACCAGCGATGATGTTGATTTGCGCCATAGGGCAGATAATTCGTTAATGTATTCGTTTCTTCCGACAAACATACAGACCACTCCTTTTTGGACGTGAACGCATGAATTATAACATTTCACGTCCGTAAATGTCAACGTAGCGTGTTCGTGAAATTCTGAAAAGCAAGCTTTCACGTTCTTTCTTTTGCTCGCGATTCGTCTGTAAAATGTAAAAATCTCATTTTACAGACGAATGGTATGTGTGTTATGCAAAATGGTTCGTCTGTATTTTGACAATTCTGCGATTTGCATACGAATTACTCAACTCGGCAGCGTATACCACAACCCGTCCCAAACTGCAATAGCGGTAGTACTTTATGCCTCCAACCTGCAATAGTATGTTTTGCCTTCCATTTCCTTATGGTTTAAGCTGTGTATCAAAAAGTGCAAGTCGCGGCAAATTGTTATATTGATTTCGTCCGCAACAATAGTATAATACGCGCTAGACAAAAGGCTCGTAAGGACAACGCATGTATCACAAAGTAGAAATAGCGCTGTTGGCGGCAGTCGTTGCGCTTTGCGCCAGTGCGGCGGAGTACGACGTTGCCGCGTATGTCTGGCCGGCGTATCACAACGAACCGCGCTGGGCGGAACTTGGCATATTCAAGGATGGCAAGGGCGAGTGGCAGAACCTCTACGAATCGGTCAAGCGCACCCCCGATGACTATCAAGGCATCAAACCGCTCTGGGGCTACGAGGACGAATCCGATCCCGTTGCCGTCGCCCGTAAGATTGACGCGGCGACCGCCGCTGGAGTAAATGTGTTTATCTACGACTGGTACTGGTACGGCGGCCGTCCTTTTCTTGAAAACGCGCTCAACAAGGGCTTTCTCGGCGCGAAGAACTGCGAACGCATGAAGTTCTACATCATGTACGCCAACCACGATGTTACCGGACTCTGGAATAATCGCGTCGGCACGGCCGACGGCAAGGATGACGTCATATGGTCTGCGAAGATTTCCGACGACGACTGGCGGCAGATCGTCGAGAGCTGGATTGAAAAGTACTTTACGCGCCCTAACTACTACACCATAGGCGGCAAGCCCGTACTTTCGATCTATTCGCTGCGCGGGTTCGTGAAGTGGGACGGACTCGAGAAGGCGAAAGAGCGCATTGGCTATCTGCGCGAGCGCGTGAAGGCGGCTGGCTTCCCCGGCCTGCATCTGCAGGTAATAGGCGGCAACAAGGGGACGAGCATGAGGGAAGGTCTTGTCGCGCTTGAGGTCGATTCCACCACGAGCTACAACTGGACGGACAACACGTGGGACCGCATGAACGAAGAGTCGCAGCCTGAGCTCGACTACGACGAATGGGGCGAGATGTCGCTCGGCATGCACGACAGATGGCAGACTGTACTGAAGGGGGTCGGCATGACGTATTTCCCCAACATCTCGGTAGGATGGGACACGAACGCCCGCTATCCCGCCCGCGAGACGCGGCGGATCGTGCGCAACTCGACGCCCGAGAAGTTCGAGCGCTTTGCCCGCCGCGCGAAGGCGTGGGCGGACGCCAACATCGCCGCGCCGCTTCCGAAGCTCATCACCGTCAATTCGTGGAACGAATGGACGGAGGGCGCGTACCTGGAGCCGGACGACCGCTTTGGCTACGGGTATCTTGATGCGCTGAGAAAGGTGTTTGTGAAATGAGTGGTAGGGCGGCGTGTCCCCACGCCGCCGCAAAAGACGAAACGTTTAAATCTATAAATGAAAGGTGATGCCATGAAAGAAAAAGCAGCAATCGTTAAAATCGCGCTTGTCGCGATAGTGCTCTGCACCCTGTCCGCCACGGCCGGAATAAAGTACTGGGACAACCAGTCCTTCAAGGCGTACGACGCGGGCGACTACGTGCAGGACGGGCTCGTCCTCAACTACGACGGCATACGCAACGCGGGCCCCAACGCCGACCACGATTCGTCCGCAACGACGTGGAAGAACCTCGGCAGCGGCGGTGCGACATACGATATGTCCATCGGTGGCGCGGCGACTTCGTCCGCTTGGGGCGAAAACGGTTATGTCTTTGCCGGCGACGCATATTTCAAGAGCGCAAGCAAGCAGACTCTTCCGGAATACTACGAAATCCAGACGCTTGTCGACGCGAAGGCAAGCGACGCAAAGGCAAACAGCACTTCCGCTCAAGGCATTGGATATATCTACACGCGTGTTTTTGCCAATGCGTGGAGCGGTAGTGATACGGCGTGGAATGGCTCGTCGATCTGCGTGCGTCCAGAGTGGTCCCAAACGGTTTCGGGGACTACATACAAGGGTTCGCTGGTTTTCAACACTCACTACTATACTTCCGGGCGCCCGATGATTCCGACATCAATCGCGACGACATTCGACTATATGACGGCGCTCGGCGACTCAAAGGGCGCTGCCCTGTTTATGGGGCTTGACGTGCCGACGGCGATGCCGGGATATGCCAGCCCGCAATCTGGTTCGTGGGCGGCCCGCAACGCATCGTACATCTACATCGGCGGACACGACAACGGTAGTGGCGTCGGCGAGGCTCTGACTGGTACAGTCAAGAACTTCCGCTACTACTCCCGCATTCTTTCGTCAGATGAGCGCGCATGGAACCGCGTAGTCGATGAGGGGCGCTATTTCAACCGCCGTGTGGCTTTGCCCGTCACGAATGTCGTCGTTGCGTCGAATATCCCGATCGTCACTGGCGAAGAACCGATTGGATGCTATGCTGTCGATGTGGGAGGCTACACTTTCTCGGCTCCTGCCTCCAAGGTCGTCAAGGGTCGCACCTACACGCTAGACGGATTCACCGTCGAGACATGGGATGGCTCTGCGTGGAGCGCTGCCGTGCCGCACACGGGCGAAACCTCCTACGCCGCTACTGACGCCGCTCTCGTTCGCCTCACATGGCAGTGGACTGCGGGCGACGGGCTTGTCCAATATGATGCCGACGACTATGTGCAATATGGTCTTGTCCTGAACTACGACGGCATACGCAATGCGGGTCTTGGCGTTCCTCATGATTCCGCCGCGACGACATGGGCCAATCTCGGCAATGGCGGTTCTGCATACGACATGACGCGCTATTCGCTCGTCGATTCGGCGTGGACAGAGGGCGCGGCACAGGGCGCGTGGACCGATACGGGTTTCGCGTTTGGTAAGAGTTCTGTTTTCTCTGAGTCTGAGCCGCTCTTCATTCCGACGAAGCGTACGATGCAGGTGCTTGTGGACGCGAAGGCGTCCTCGCAGGGCGGCATTGGCGATGTGGTCGGCTGCTATAATGGCACTAAATGGGATTATTTCTCCATTTGCATGCGCAGCAACGGAACAATCGCCAATTCCTTCTACATTCCAGTTTTCGGGTCGGGCAATGTCACAACATCTGCCCGCCCGGCTATATACAATGAGACCGCCACATATGACTATGGAACCGCCATCCTCAATGGAAATGACGCTGTTTGGTTTTCTGGAACGACAGCACCGTGGACTGCCACCGATACAGGTGGAACTACTGGGCACCTTAAGAAGGGCAGCTTGACAATGACCGAGTGGACGGACTCAGGTATTTCGCTTGGAGGGCGCTATCCGTCCACTGAGCAGCGTTTCGCCGGAACAATCAAGTCTTTCCGTTTCTATGACCGTTGCCTTTCCGATGCGGAGGTCGCCTGGAACCGAGTTGTGGACGACTGGCGCTACTCCGACTCGGCAGTTGTGAACGTCGTCGTGGCCTCGACGCGCTCCGACGTGCAGGCGAACGAGGCGGACGGCGAGTATCAGGTTTCCGGCTCCTATACGTTCACTGCTCCGGCGAGCGTGACGGTCGGCAACATTACATACGAGCCGTCGGGCTACGCAATCCAGCCGTGGGACGATGCGGCCGGTGTCTGGGGCGCGGCGACGGAATATACGGGCGCGTCTTACGCCTATACGACTGCGGCAGGCAAGGTGCGACTCCTCTGGCGCTGGAAGGCCGTTAGCGGCATCCGCGCCGCAGCCGACTACGACGTATCGGACTACGTCGCGGGCGGGCTTACGTTCCACCTCGACGGCATTCGCAATGTCGGCGCGGACGTAGGCCATGCGGAAGCGCCGGAGACCTGGGTCAACCTTGGCACGGCAGGTGCGGCCGCCAATACCACTATTCGTGGCGCAGACGCGGAACGAGTAGTCAATTGGACTGACAAGGGTTATCGCTTCGACGGTAACACGCGCTTCTTCGCAACCATCCCCTACACGACGACTTTCACGCTCCAGCTCTGCACCGATGCGGTGCAGAACGACCAGCACGACCCGAGTTCGGCGCACATGTACCCTTTCACGACCGACAACAAGGGTTTTGCGATTTCCACATACGATACGCGCCTCTACTTCCGCACACAGGGGAACGACCCAGAGTACGCGCTAGGATTCGCCATCGACAAGACCCTTCCCATTGGATATGTCACCGCCATGCTTGACGACTCCACGAAGACAGCGCGTATTTTCCCAGGTACAACGTCGGCGGCTGGCGGGAGTAAGACCTACGATTCCATGAGTGCAACTAAATACACAAACCTCACCCTTGGCGGCGGCGGAAGCGGGGCCAGCCAGTTCTGGACCGGCACGATCAACTACTTCCGCTACTACGACCGCGTGCTTTCCGACGCCGAGCTTAGGCAGAACCGCGAGGTCGACATAGCCCGCTACTCCGGCGCACTGGCGACGACGAACGTATTTGTCGTTGCGGGCGGCGGTACGCAGGCCGAGGAGGGCGCATACAAGGTCGAGCGCGAATGGACGTTTACGGCGACGACCATTGTCAACAGGCAGGGTGAGACAGTTCCAGTCGAGCGTTATTCCATTGAAACGCTTGAAAACGGCGTATGGGCTAACAGGCGGACGTACAACGGCAATTCCTATACCTATACGGAAGGAACAAGCCCCGCAGCGGTACGGCTTAAGTGGCTAGGCAAACCTGATGGCCTAACGATCACCGTGCGGTGATGGTGGAGATAAGGGGAGTCGAACCCCTGACCTTCTCAATGCCATCGTGCGATGATGCAAGGACGGCAAGAGACGGAAAGCGGCAGATGCGCATTTTATTGGACTTTTGCGTCACGACTGACCTACTCACAATCAATGAAACGGTGTGCAGTTGTTAGTGTTGTTGTAGTGTTGTAAACCCAAACGCGCACCCACGCGCCGGGAAATCGTCGGACTCCGCATGGCGGCAACCTCCGCATTTTGCGGTGGTTGTCTGGAAAAGTTAGCCTCTGGAACCTCTCTCAATGATATAGGTTCGACCGGAGGCGGAAAGTCTCTCATTGAGATACTTTCGAGGCGGGGAAAATCGGCCTCAGACCACATGCCTACCATATTCAGCGGCGGGGCTTGGGGATGCCGCAGGCGTTGAAGATGGACAGCAGCGTCCCCTGCTTCATCGGGCGGTTGCCATGGCGCGGAACCGGGACGGCGTGGCCGGTCGCAGAGTTCTTCCAGACGCGATGCGAACCCGTCGAATGGTGGTATGCGTACCCGTGCTTCGCGAGACAGCGTTCCACCTCTCTTGGCGTGAGCGGCTTCATGCGAACGCGGCGGCCGTGCGCCGCGCATGGCGGCGCACAGGCGCGGCGATCTTCTCCAACGCCGACTCAAGATAGCACTCGAGGCAACCACGCGCCGCATCTATCACATTGGCGCGGCACTCCTCCGGCGTCTCGCCCTGCGAGGCACAGCCTGGCATTGCCGGAACCTCGCCCCAGTATCCGGTCTCTGGGGCGCGGCACTTGTGTATTACAATCTTCCAGCCGTCACCTTTCAGCCATTCCGCCATAGCCTTGTTCTCCTTTTCATGTGCGTATTATACCATATTCCGGCCTCTGCACCCTCTACGAAAAAAAATAAAATTTCTACAAATTCCCTATTGACGGGTGGGAGTCACCTGTGCTATAATACGCGCCGTGAACGGGGAAAAGGCAGAACCCCTTCAAGGAAAGGAACAAACCTATGAGCGACAAACTGACAATGCGGGCAACCGACAAGACCGAGAAACGGCTATCTATCAAAGTCGAGACGACAGTCAAGATCGAGAACCGCGCCGCCGCCGCTGGCATTGCCTTTGCGACGATGGCGAACGCCCTGCTTGATGAAGTTGTCAAGAACGACCCTTGGACGGCGGCAGACGAAGCCCGCGCCCGCGAGATCATAGATGCCAACATTGCAAAGCGCAATGCGGACAAAGCAAAGAAAGGACTCAAGTAATGCACACCATCACGCTTGATGACATTGACGTGCGCACTCGTGTGAAGATCGAGAACCGTGCGAAAAAGGCTCAAAAAACAACCGAGGAAATGGCCGCTTTTCTTTTGGACGAGCGGGTGGGAGTCACCCGCAGGGGTAAAAGTGGCGTATCTCACAGACGCAGAACGCGCCGAGTCTAAGGAGCCGATTCCCCGTTCAATTTTTTTGAGCAAATCGGGTGGGAGTCACCTATATGAAGATTGCAGTAATAGGATCGCGTGGACTTGCCCGCATAGACTGCGACCAGATCGGCGCACGGTGCGGCGACATCATCATTTCCGGCGGCGCAAGGGGCGTGGATTCGATAGCGGCGTCATGGGCGCGGCGTCATGGCTTTGCAGTCATAGAACACAAGCCCGACTACAGACGCTACGGCAAGGCCGCGCCGCATGTGCGCAACGACCTCATTGTGGCGGACGCAGACCGCGTGGTGGCGTTCTGGGACGGCAAGAGCCGTGGAACCAAAAGCACGATAGACAAGGCATCGAAGCATGGCAAACCAGTTGACATTGTTATGTGCTAACGGCATCTTCGGTCTGCACCGCTACGCCAGCATAATTGCCGTGCGAACGCAGGGCAAGGTCGAACTTGCGAACGAGGCAAACCGCGTGTACAGCTTCAAGAAGTACGGCGCGAACGCGGCGGAGGTCGAAGCGCAGATACGTTCCGTTGCGGCGCACTTCGGCTGCGGCGAGATCGTGGCCGTGCCCGGACACACCACGGAGCCGAACCGCCTGCAGCAGATGTTCGGCGCGAAGCTCCGCCGCACGGCGGAAGTCCAGTCGCGCAAGTACAGCCACAAGGCGGAAATCGACTACAGGGCGGAGTCTGCCACTTTGGAGTGCGACGCGCTGGACGCACGACACCTTCTTGTGGTTGACGACGTATGCACGACAGGCAAGACGCTTGAGTTCTACGCCCGCTACTTCAAGAACCGCAAGAAGACAACCACCCTTCTGTGCGTCGGGCTGTACCACAAGCTGAAACCCGTCGAATCGGAACATTCGATCGCATGGGAGCTGCCGGAGGCGCAGCCCAAAAGCGAACCCCTTCCCGACCTTCCAATGGAAGACGTGACGCAGTTCATCGGACGCATGAAGAAAGACTACGACCTAACGAACATCTGAAAGGAGAAACATGAGCAAGGAACACATCATAAACATGCCGCTCAAGCCGGAGATAAAGACGCTGCTTGAGAAACAGGCAGACGCCAACGGGCGGGCGACGGGCCGCGAGGCGGCATTCATCGTCGAACGCGACGTCCTGAAAAACGCCAAGAAGTCTTGCATTTGCACACGCCGTACCGCCCGGCGCGGCGACCAGAAAAGCCGGGCAACCATTTAACGGATAAGTTAACACGATGAAGACCGACAACCCGATCATGTTCGACAAGGACGTTGCGAAGTTCTTCGGAATTTCCGTGCGGACGCTCCGTCGCAGGGTCAAGAACCCCGTTGCGGGCGAAATCGACCCGAACAAGGCGGAGCCGCATACCATCGGAAGCCGCCGCCTCTGGCTGCGGGCGAATGTTGAAAAGCTTGTCGGAATCAGAAAGTGAGGAACCCATGACGATAACCGACATAATGATACGCGACATGGCCGAAGCGGATCGGCAACAAAAGCACGAGGAAGAAATGCGCGAGTACGACCGCGAGGTGCGGTTCCGGCTCTGGCGTCGGCGGTTCCATGCCGCAATCGCATTGGCTGGCGCGGTGCTTGCCGTGGCGACGCTTGCGCTTCTGGCGTGGTGCTGCATGTCAGACGCGGCGCACGTGTTCAACATTTCCCGCTGATTGACGGCGGGGCAATAAACAAAGGAACAAACCCGATGAGGATAAAACAGACAAAGCACGGCGACAAGCCGACGCCGGAGGAACAGGCGCACATTGACGAGTGCCGCCGCGACGTTCCGCCGGGAATTGAGATCACCGACAAACCGATCCTGAATTGGGAAAGGTTCAAGGGGCGCGACGAAGCGATGGCGGCACACAAAAAGGAAGGTGTCGTGTTCGGTTGCGGATGGGGCGAAATCGAATGGCTCTACATGGAGCATATACCGAACGAGCCTCGCATAAGCTACCTTCGCCGTCTCGCCAAGCACAGCATACTAAAGAGCAATGGACATGCCGAGCTTAAAAAGCTTGAGAAGGCTGCGAAGAAAGGCGGTGCCAAATGAGAATCATAACCGATAGCGACCTTGAAATGTTCAAGAATCGTTCAAGAACCGAATTGCGTAGCAACTGCGACGTGACCCGCTTGGCGTGGGATGACGTGGTGCCCGCGCTGTGCGACGAAGTGACCGCCTTACGCAAGGCAAAGACCGAGCATGAGAACATGCTCAAACGCTGCAATGCGTTCCTCGGTGAAACCATACAGTGCGGCGTTGAGGGTGAGATGCTCGACGGCCGACATGTGAACGTCGCGGCCAGCGACCTTGCCGACGAAATAGACGACATGCTAAAGAAAGGCGGTGCGAAATGAGCAAGGAGGCATTGACTGCAAGCCGCATGGCGTGTTGGACGCTGTGCCAGCGCAAGCACCTGTTCGCTTACGACAGGGGAGTGCGCAAGATCGAGAGCGGCGACGCTCTGGTGTTCGGCACCGCCTGGCACAAGGCGCAGGAAGTCTATTACGGCAGCGGCGCGGAAATGCGCAAGCGCGAGGGCGTGACTACCGAAGACATGGCGCAGTCCATGTTCGAGGCCGCTCTTGCGACCGCCGAGAATTGGGACGAGTTCACGGTAGCGAAGCTTTCGGCCTGCATTGCCGCATTCGTCGAACACTACTGCGACGAGGACATCATAGCGGAAATGAAGCCGGAAGTGGAATTTGCCTACCAGATAGAGGGGACGCGCACGTTCGAGGCGCGGGGCAAGATCGACGGCTTGGCGACGCTCACGGACGGGCGCACTGCTTTGGTCGAACACAAGACCACATCCGAGGGCGTGGAGCCGGACAGCCCGTATTGGACGCGCCTGCGCTTCAATCCGCAGCTCTGCCGCTACGTGCTTGGCGCAAGGGCGTTGGGCGTGGAATGCGAGACCGTGATATACGACGTGTTCCGCAAGCCCGCGTTGAACCCGAAGGATGCGGTCAAGGACTTGGACGAAAACGGCCTGCCCTACGTCCTTGACGCGAACGGCGATCGCTGCATAAAGCGCGACGGGACGCCCAAGAAGTCTGCGGACGCCTCGAAGGGCGAGACGTACAAGACCCACGCCGAGACGCCGGACGAATACTGCGAACGGCTGAAAGAGGACATCTTGAGCCGCCCGGAGTTCTACTTCGCCCGCCGTGAAGTGACGGTCACGGACGCGCAGCTTGAGGCGTTCATGCTACAGGAACGCATGATGGCCGGGCAGATCGTGGACGCGAGGGCGAACGGGCGCGACGCCGTGAAGCGCGGCTTGCCATACGAGGCGGCGTTCATGATGAACGTCGGCAAGATGACGTGCGACAACTGCGACTTTGCGCCGTTCTGCCTTGCGGGTCAGCCGATTGACGCGGAGAACCCGCCGCAGGGTTTCCACGTCACGGGCGCGACGCCGGAGCTTGAGAACAAGTAAACCAACAAACCCGAAAGGAAAAAGACAATGCCAGCACCAATACCAAAGATGCCGATGCGGACAAGTGCGCCAGCAGCGGCGAAGCCCACGCCCGCGAAGGTCAAGATTACCTTCGGAGGCATAGGGAAGATTCAGCGCGGCCAGTTCATCGTGCTTGCCGGAAAAGGCGGCACGGGCAAGACAACGGCGGCGGCTATGAAGCCGGGCGAGACGGCGTTCATCGACCTTGAAGGGTCGCTGCCGATCCTGCAAGGCAAGCTTGCCGCGTTCGCGCCCGATCGCCTCAAACACATTCACGTCGTGCCGTTCGAGTTCACCGAAGACGCCGCGAAGGACTACGAGACGCTCTGCGCGACCTTGGAGGCCGACGGCTACGGCGACATGGACACAATCGTGCTGGATTCGTGGAGCGTCGTGCAGAAGCTCTTGAAAGCTTACACGTTCGCGCACGACCAGTACAAGGGCAAGGTGTGCAACTCCACGGAGGACTACGGGTATTCGACGTTCCCGATATACGCCTTCAAGAACTACACGCGCCTTGTCAACGCCCTTCTGTCGCACGTCCGCGCAGGGCGCGACGTTGTGATTGTCGCACACGCCGTTGACGACACCGTGCCGGACGCGAACCTAAACGACATGAAGCAGTGGCAGTTCGACGCATTCATGATGAAGAGCGGCAAGGAGTCCATTCGCCACGACCTCTTCAACTCCGCAGATCAGGTCTGGTTCATGACGGACGGCGTTATGGGCAACGACAAGAAAAAGGCAAGCGGCGGTTGCCGCCTCGTCTATCTGCAATGCACACCCGAGTTCTGGGCGAAGAGCCGGACGCATTCGGGCGAACCGTGCCTTGCCGTGAACGACGGCGAGACGATCCCGTGGAACGAGATTTTGGGCAGGGCGGAATAATCCGCCCCACCCTTCACAAGCAAATGAAAGGCAAATGAAAATGAACATCCAAGACGGCGTTTATAACGCAATCCCCACGGTCGCGGCGGTCTATGAGAAGAACGACGCGCTGAAACTTGAGATCCACTTCACCCTTTGCGACGAACAGGGCAACGCCTACACGCAGACGGGGACGGACGGCAAGGAATACCCGATGGAGAAGTACAAGTACTACAACCTCGTGAACGCGGAAGGAGCCGTGAACACGAAGGTCATCGAGGGAATCTGCGCTTGGTCGAAGTGGGACGGCTCCGACCCGTTCTGGTGGACGGATGCGGCGAACGTGGACGCAATCGGCATGGTCGAGGTGACGCTTGCCACGCAGACGTGGCAGGGCAAGACTTACCAGAACATCGAATGGGTGAACGAACCCGGCCACAGCGCGAAGCACGGCGGCGGCAAGATCACCGAGAGCGGCGACAAGGCGGCTATCATGGCGAAGTACGGCGCGAAGTTCAAGGCGGCTTTCGGCGGCAAGCCAAAGGCGGTGCACCCCGCTAGCGCCCGCGTTGCGGCTCCGGCTTCGCCGTCGGGGGATATGACCGCCAAGAAGCCCGCGCCAGCAGCCGCGCCCAAGGCCGCGCCTGTCGCAAAGCCCGCGCCCGCGAAGACGAGGCCCGCGCCCAAGGCACCGCCCGCGAAAGCGGAAGCGGCATACCCCGACGGCATGGACGGCGCGAACAAGGTATGGGACGAGTTCTCCACGGCGAACGAATCCATGCCGCAGGCGGAGTTGCAGGAACGGTGGTTTGCCGCGATCGACAGGCATTCGGACGGCAAAGACCAGCAGGACATGACCGGCGAACAGTGGGCGTTGGTCGCGGCAGACCTTGCGGACGGCGACATGCCCTTTTGACAGCGGAAAAGGCGAGCGCGGGCCGACGTGGAATCGTGAAGCCGCGAAACGGGGAAGCCGACGGGCAGACGTGCCCCGAAGCCGTGAAGCCGTGGCGCAAGCGGGGATGCGCTCGAATAGTGGGCCAATAAACCGTGGCGAGAAGGAAAACGCCGGAAAGACGGCAACCAAAACCAACTTGAAAGGAGAAAATATGGCAATAGAGAAAATCGCAATCAAGGATTTGGAGCGCGAGACCTTGCAGACCCGCGTCGCCCTGTCAGCCGACACGGTGGAAGACTACGCGGACGCAATGAGAGGCAAGGCGAAGTTCCCGCCCGTCACTGTGTTTGCGGACGCGGAGCGCGACACGCTCTGGCTTGCCGACGGATTCCACCGCGTCGCGGCGGCGGAGGCCGACGGCTACAAGTTTGTGAAGGCGGAAGTCATTCCGGGGACGTTCGCGGACGCGCTCAAGTTCGCCCTTGGCGCGAACGCGAACCACGGCCTTAGGCGGTCGAACGCCGACAAGCGGCACACGCTTGAAATGGCGTGGGAGAACCGGCGGGAGCTTTTCGGAGCGAACGACCCGACGGCGGAGAACCTTGTCGAGACGTGCGGCATATCGCTTGGCATGGTGACGCGCTTCATTGCGGATCGGGCGGAAGAGCTGACCCCGAAGCGCGTATCGTCCAGCGGACGGATTCACACGGTGCCGAAACGTCCCCTTCCGACGGCGCGGAAAGTATCTCAAAGAGAGACTTTTCATACCCGCGAAAGTATCTCAATGAGAGACTTCGCAAAATCGGAAACTACGGAAAACGGCGACGAGACAGGCGAAAACGCGCCAAAACCTAAAAACGCACCTATTCGCCCGATTGCGGCGGCAAAAACCGCGCCGCAAAACCCTTCCCGCCCTCCGGCATACGACCATGCGGCGGGCGTCGGGACGGACAGGTTCGGCGTGGAGATTCCAATGCAGATTCGCGGCGCGTTCAAGGCCGAGACCGTGCGCGACGAGATCGAGACGCACCTTAGGGCGGCGGCGAACCTTCTGAAGCGGGCGATGGACGAAAAGGATCCGTCAGTCGCGCAGTTCAGGCAAGCCGACCTTATCGACTTGCAGAACGCGGTGCGCACGGCGAAGTTCACCAAGCCCTATTGCGTCTGCCGGATATGCCAAGGCAACGGGCGCGGTAGCTGTTCGGCCTGTCACGAGACGGGCTTTCAGACACAGGCGCAGTACGAGAACAACCCGAAGGAGTTCAAGGCGTAGAAAGAGAGGAACAAACCCGATGAGCGACAAACCCGAAACGTCCGCCGACATAACGGCGGAGATACGTGCGCGAGCTGGCGCGTGGCCAGAACCCGCGCTCACGAAGTACGACATGACGCTTGCCGACCGCGTAGATGCGGCGGTAAAGCGCGAGTGCATAGAAGCGGCAACCCGTGCGGCTACGCAGGGCGTGAAGCTGACCAACGAAAAGTACGCCAACATGCCTATCGGCAACACCGCAGCGATGCGCCAGGCTTTGGAAAAGTGCCATGACCTCGCAGATGCTATATGGCAAAGCGAAGGTGGCGAAGATGTCTCGTCTGAGATTTGCGAGTTGAAAGATCGAATTGCAGCCGCACTTCTCGCATTGGGACAGCCCCGCAACTGTGACATGTTCGGAGGCGACCACAAGATGCTGCGCACGGCATGGTTCGACTGGACTGGCTCACCGTCCGGGCAGAATCCCGACGGCACGGTAAAGCTGACATTCAGCAAGTGGCTTTTGGAAAAGGCGGTGCGCCATGACATCTAAAGACAGCCTCAAGGACGTTGCAGCCGACTTGCGCGAAGATGCGCGGCAAATTCACCGCGCCCGCGAAATAGCCCTGCGCATGACGCCGCAGCCGACCCTGCGCGGACATTTCCTCGATGAGATATTCGAGGCATACGCCAAACGAATCGACGCCGCAGCTGATGCGAAGTACGCGCTTGGTCAGTTCGACGAACGCGCCTACAACCACGGGCGCATGGTGGTGGACGAAATGCGCAACGCGATCGGGATAGACGCGGGCGTGGCGCATTTCGTGTGCGTTGCCGTCTATGTTGACGGCTACTTGCAGTTCGCTGGCGCGGATGCGTGTCTGGAGCTGCACGGCAAGGGAGTTGACAGGCTTGACGCGAAGAACCAAGCGGCTCTGATTCTGGGGCGCATGGATGGACGCGGCGACATATCGAAAGGCGGTGCGAAATGAGCCTCGAAGAACTGATTGAACAGGTCAAGAACGGCACATGCCCTTTCACGGGCAAGCCCTACGATTGTGCGCGATGCGAAATAAAGCCGAAAGCGCACGAAGAGTTCCACGGCAGCAGAAAACTTCACTGCGGATTGTGCATTACACACCCGCTGTCGTATCGTATGGGCGGCTGGGACGTTCCGCTTGAATACTTCGATCCGTCAGACCGCCGCGAGGCGATGCCGCAGCTGGCGCGGCTGTTGCAGTTCGGAGTCGAGCAAATACCTCTTGGGGACTGCGACTTCGACCATTACTGTTTCAAGCATGGTTGCGTTGGGCACCCACAGGAAAGCGAGGTGGCAAAGTGACTGTCATAGGTGTTGGTGACTTACAGATGGCAGACGGGGCGAAGTTCCCCGGCATTGTCATCGAGGCAACCCGCGAAGAGCTGCAAGCGGTGGCGGGGAATATCCTATACAAAGAGGTTGCCGTCCTCTCTACTAAAAGCAAGAACGACAGCAAGGGCGGCAACTTCTGGGACGGAAAGCTTGGCGAAATGGCGGAGGCGTTGTGCGCCGTGGATCGCCGCGTCCGCGAAGCGAAGCCGACGCGCAAGTACAGCCGCGCCGAAGTGCTGGCGATGCTGGACGAGATCGACCCGGATGGCGAGAAGAAAGGCGGCGCGGCATGAGCGGAAATGGAATCATCGAGTTTCACGGCTCACTTATTCGCGCCGACAGGGTAGTGTATGCCGAGCAAGTGGACAATAACGTGGAAGTCACCGTGGATGCTTTCGACGATGAAATAATTTTCAGCGATTGCCGCCTTGAAGACTTCCGCAGCGAATGGCGCAAAGCAATGAACTATTGAGGGCACCCATGAACACGATTCGATTCAGCCACGAATACCCGAAGCTGCACGGGCAGACTTCGGCAGAACTGCTGGCGGTGCGCCCGTTGAAGATCGACGCGCACACGCCACGCGAGCTGATAGAGTACGACACGACCCACAATCGCGGACGCTACCCGCTGCGGAGCGGCAAGTACATCCAGCTCATTTTCCTTGGGAATCTCCGCATTCCCTTCTGCACGATCCGAAGCGCGTACCCGCCAAGCAAGGTGCGGTACTACTACAACAGCGTCGGGCGCACGTTCAAGATCGAGACGCCGGAGCCGCCGACTTGCGACACGTGCAAGCACTTCTGCGGGATGCACCAGCAGGAAATCGACTTTGACACGGGCGACACGATGCTCGTTGTCTCTTGCGACATCCAAATGCACGCAACGCCTGACTTGGCGAAGTCCTGCGTATTCTACCAGCGGAGGGCGGCGAAATGAAGATGCGGCCCTATCAGGAAAACGCCATTGCCGGGGCGTTCAAGGCGTGGGAGGAAAACACCTCCGCCCTTATCGTGCTGCCAACCGGCCTTGGCAAGACAGTGGTATTCTCCGAAATCGTGCGACGCTTCCAGCCCGCCCGTTCGATGGTGATTGCGCACCGCGAAGAGCTGATATTTCAGGCGGCGGAGAAGATAAAGCGCGTGACCGGGCTTGACGGCGGCGTGGAAATGGGCGAGTACACGGCGGGGTTCTTCGGCCAGATGCCGCCATACGTCGTATCGACCGTGCAGACGCAATGCAGCGGCGGCGACGGCGGCGGACGCATGACGAAGTTCCTCCCGGACGATTTCGGCCTTGTCGTCATAGACGAGGCGCACCACGCCACGGCGGGAACTTACCGACGAGTTATCGACTATTACCGACAAAACCCGGAATGCAAGATACTTGGCGTGACGGCGACGCCAGACCGCGCTGACGAGGAGGCTTTGGGCCAGGTGTTCGACGCGGTGGCATACGACTACCAGATACTTGACGCCATAAACCAAGGCTGGCTCGTACCCGTCCAGCAACAGATGGTGACGGTCGAAAGCATGGACTTCTCGAACATCAAGACCACGGCGGGCGACTTGAACCAAGGCGAGCTTGCCGAGGTGATGGAAGAGGAAGACAACTTGCAGCGCGTGGCGGTGCCGACCGTGGAGATATGCGGCGAAAGGCGGGCAATCGTCTTTGCAACCACGGTGAAGCAGGCCGAGCGGCTGTGCGAAATCATAAACCGCTACAGGCCGGACAAGGCCGTGTGGCTGTGCGGCAAGACGGACAAGGAGCGGCGGCGCAAGATGCTTGCCGACTTCAAGGCTGGCGTGGTGCAGTTTGTCGTGAACGTGGGCGTTCTCACGGAGGGGTTCGACGATTCCGGCGTGGAAGTCATCGTAATGGCGAGGCCGACGAAGAGCCGCGCCCTCTACGCGCAGATGGCCGGACGCGGGACGCGCCCGCACGATTCGATAGCGCACCTCTTGGGCGACGCGGAAACGGACGCGGAGCGGTGCGCGATGATCCGCAACAGCAGCAAGCCCGCCTGCCTGATAGTGGACTTCTGCGGCAACGCGGGGCGGCACAAGCTCGTGACATCCGCAGACATCCTCGGCGGCAACATATCCGACGAGGTTGTGGAGGCCGTGGCGCGTGAGGCGAGGGAGAGCGGAAAGCCGGTCGACATGGCCGACGCGCTCAAGAAGGAACAGCAGCTTGCCGACGAGCGGCGCAGGGCGGAGGCCGCGAGACGCGCCGCGCTAAAGAGCCGCGCCGCGTTCATGCTGACGGACATAGACCCGTTCAACGAATGGGACTTGACGCCAGCGAAGGAGCGCGGATGGGACAGGCACAAGCGGTTTACAGAGAAGCAGAAGATGGTGCTTATGCAGCGCATAGGCGTTGACGCCGACACGATACCCTACGCGCAGGGCAAGCAGCTGTTGGACGAATACTTCCGCAGGTTGCAGAACGGCTACGCGAGCCTCAAGCAGACCAAGTGCCTGAAACGCTGGGGCGTCCGCGCTCCCGTGCGGTTCGACGAAGCCAAGCGCATGATCGACAGGAGGGCGCAGGCGTGGCGGTGAAGCGCAGATGCGCGGACTGCCCGCCGGAGGTCATGGCTGTGTGCCGCCACGCGTTCGCCGCGTTCTGGAACGCGAAGAGCGGGAACGGCGAGGGCTGCGACTACCCGCTTGACGGCGTGGCGGATGCTTGGCGCAAGGCGGGGTGGACGCCGGAACAGGGCGTGACGAAACGCCTGACGCTTCCCCTTCCGACGCGGCCAATGCAACGCGAGTTCAAGCTAACAAGCTTGGTGGAAAAATACAAGAAAGGACTAAAGAAATGAACTTGAATTTTTTCGTACACGACGTGCAAGTGTCGTTTGCGTTTTCCGATAGGGCATTCCCGAAAATATCTATTGCCGCAGACGGCGTTATTTCGGAAATGCTATCCGAAGCGGACATTGTGAATCTTGCAGAGTTCAAAAACAAATTGAGCAATTTTGTACGGCGGGAACTGCCGAACCATGTAAAGTGCAGAGGTGCAAGATGAAAACGGAGTACATATTTCCAACGGTGCTTATCGTGCTTGACGTTGCGGCGAGCATACCGTATGCGGCCAAGTGCAACTGGCGCATGATGGTGTATTGGCTTGCGGCGGCGACCCTGACCGCCTGCGTGACCTACACGGGGGGCAAGTCATGAAAAATTTTCAGCGACCCCCTTGCGCAACGCGCCGCGAAATGGTATCATGTCCACGTTCCGTTGAGGAGGTAAGAGACCGAAACGAGAATGTATTTGCAACGCGGGTAAGCCAAACACTTTCCCCGCACTTTGAAGGTCTGCGCACCCGTGCGCATCTCTTACCCTTCATTGTGCGGGGTTTATCATGCCCGAAAATGGAGGTAAGAGACCATGAGGCAGACAGAAAAGGCGGCGCGGAAAGACGCGCGGACGGCGGGAAAGACCGCGAAGAAGAACACGAACACGGCCAAGGGTGCGGTTTGGTGCACCGTGGCAACGAAGCGAGGCACGGCCTTGAGGTCGCCGGACGGGCGGCTATTCTACGGAACGGCGCAAGAGGTGAGGGACGCGGCACTTATGCCGTGGCGTCGCAAGATGCTTGCCGACGGCCTGCGCTTCATTCGCTCCTACGCCGAGAGGCACGAGACAAGCCGCGAAGAGCTGGCGGAATGGGCGAAGTCGAAGAGGCGCGACGCGATCCATTTTGGACGGACGGACGCGCACGACGGCGTAAGCGTCACGATTCCCGCCGCCATGTACATCAAGCTGTTTGCTGGGTCGAGGCTTGTGCGCGGCACTTTCGACGGCTACGCCGAGGAGCTTTTCAACAGCGAGATTTCCGCGCTGCTGGACGTTGCCGAATCGGACACGGGCAAGCGGGAAATCCCGCTTACGCGCCACGAACGCGCCGCGCTGGACGCGATAGCCGCCGCCTGACACATTCAGACACAGGCGCGGACGTGGGCGGATTTCATGCCGTCTGCGCCCGCGCTTTGCATTTCACGAGGGCAAGACAATGACGGACAATGAACGCATTGGCCGCCGCTTTGGGCGGCTTGAAGTCGTTGGAATCCGCAGGGAGAGACGCGGCAAGCGCAACACGATAATGGCGCACTGCCGCTGCGACTGCGGACGCGAGAAGGACGTGGACTGGTGTAATCTTGCAAGAGGCGGCACGAAGTCCTGCGGATGCCTGAGCCGTGAACTAACGGCCAAACACGGACTCTTGGCGGAAAACAACCGCATACGCATGACGGTACACGGTGGCCACGGGACACGGCTGTATCGCATCTGGACGGGCATGAAACGGAGATGCTACAATCACAACGACAAGGACTTCACCAGCTACGGCGGGCGCGGCATAAAGGTTTGCCCCGAATGGCGCGGCAACTTCGCCGCGTTCCGCGAATGGGCGACTTCGCACGGCTACGCCGACAACCTGTCGATAGACAGGATCGACAACGACCGGGGCTATTCGCCCGACAACTGCCGATGGGTTGACACGGGAGCACAGCAAAACAACCGTCGAATCTGCCATCATGTGACTGCCGCAGGGCGGACGCACACCATCGCCGAATGGTCACGGCTGACTGGGATCGATGCAAACACCATCGGTGAGCGTTTGCGCCGAGGCTGGAGCGCGGAACGTGCGCTGGGGGTGTCGGCATGAGCGACGGATGGACACCCGTCAGCAAAAGAAACCCTTGTGCCGTGTGTGGCCATACTTCATGGTGTGGCACGGCGGACAACGGGCGCGTGGTGCATTGCATGAGGGTGGAGAGCAACAGGCCGTGCGTCGGCGGCGGCTGGATCCACTTCATGTGGGAGAGGCCGCTCCCGGTTCGCCGCCCCTTCCCGCCAAAGCGCACCACGCCGCGCCCGCAGCTTATCGACATGGAGCGCGTAATGCAGGGGTTCCGCGCCGAGTTCGAGGCTCCAGGAGGCGCGAGGGACATCTTCGACTCGCTCACGGAGATATCCGCCGACCTGAATATGCGGGCGGTTGACATAGACCGGCTACTGGTGGGTCGGTCGAAGTTTTACAAGGCATGGTGCTTTGCAATGCGAGACGGCGACGGCAAGGTGGTAGGCGTCCGGCTCCGCGAGTACGTGAGCGGGCGCAAGTGGAGCGTGGCCGGAAGCCGCGACGGGCTTTTCTACGATCCAGACATGGCGGCGGCTGAAACCGTCTCGCACGGCGTGAGAGGCCGCGAGATCGTGGTTTGCGAGGGCGCGACGGACTGCGCCGCCGGATATTCGATTGGCCTTGCCACGGTTGGCCGATCCTCGTGCAACACGGGCGTGGATCACCTGAAAAGGCTTTGCGAACGCCTGCACGTCAACCGCGTGACGGTAGTCACGGACAACGACCGCTTCAAGGAGCGCATTACCTTTGCGCCGGGAGGTGCGCCGATGCGCACCGTGTGGCGTCCGGGGATAGAGGGCGCGGAACGGCTGGCGCACGACCTGGGGCGCATGTACCGGCTTGTCACGCCGCCCAAAAAGGACTTGAGAGAATGGCTATATGCGGGGCTTACCGCAGAGACGTTCCGCACGGTTGCGGACGCGCAGAAATGGAGGATGCCCAAATGAACATAGAGACACAGGGGACTTTCGCGGACGTGTCGCCGGAATACGCCGCTTTCGTGGAGAAGTTCAAGCCCAAGAAGACGACGGACGACTGCTATACGCCCGAAGCGGTCTATGACGCGGTGCTGGAATGGTGCCGGAAGCACTACGAGCTGCCCTGCGGGAACCCGATATGCCGCCCGTTCTGGCCGGGGAAGGACTACGAGCAGTTCCACTATCCAGAAGACTGCATTGTGGTGGACAACCCGCCCTTCTCCATCCTGTCGGACATACTGCGCTTCTACAACCGCTGGCATGTCCGCTACTTCCTGTTCGCGCCCGCGCTTACGCTCTTCTCGAACGGCAAGAGCGACAAGACCAACTTTGTGGTGTGCGGTGCGCAGATCGAGTACGAGAACGGCGCGAAGGTGCCGACCTCTTTCGTCACTAACCTTGGCGAGAACATAATCGAGGTCTGCGGCGACCTCTACAGGCTTGTGGAGGCGGCGAACAAGAAGACGGCCAAGCCGCTGCCGAAGTACGACTATCCCGACGACGTGGCGACCGCCGCAGGGTTGCAGCGCATAGCGAAGCGCGGCGGCGTGTTGTCCGTCCGCCGTGGCGAGGCACTCTTCACGCGGCGGCTTGACGCGCAGGACAAGGTGAAGGAATCCGGCATTTTCGGCGGCGGGTTCATACTCTCGAAGGACGCCGCGAGGCGACGCGCCGAGGCGGAATGGCTGGCGCGGCAGCGCGACGACGACGGCAAGCACTACGTGTGGCAGCTTTCGGAGCGCGAACGCATCCTGCAGGACGGTCTGGAACCGAAGAAAGGACGGAACCAATGAGGTGGATAAAGATAGACGTTGACACCCCGCAGAAGCCCGCCATTGTCAGGCTGGCGCACGACTGCGGATGTTCGAGGGGCGACGCATTCCTTGCGTTCTTCCGCCTCTATTCGTGGCTGGACGAGAACACGGCGGACGGCACCCTGTACGCCGACCCGGACGAGGTGGACGCCGTGGCGAGGCTACAGGGCACGGCGGCGAGCCTGTCAAGCTCCGGCTGGCTGTCGTTCTCCGCAGACGGACGCCTTGCAGTCACCAACTGGCAGGAACACAACGGACAGTCCGCAAAGCGCAGGGCGATGGACGCCGTGCGCAAGGCGTTGAAGCGCGAAGAGCTGCGAAAGGCCGGTGCGCCCGTCCGTCCGCTTCCGACGAGGAGGCCGCGATGACCCTCGCGCGCGAACACGCGCACACGCGCGTATCTCGTCCGCAAAATGTCCGCAAATGTGTCCGCAAAATGTCCGCATCGTTTGCGGACAAAATGCGGACGCGGATGCGGACAAAATGCGGACGAGATAAGAGTAGATAATAATTATAGAATTAGTAGTCGCCAGGAAAGGAGAATTAGTGCTAATGCTAGTAGCAACATCTGTAAATCTTGAGCAACTTCTACACGCGCACGTGCGCGTACACGCCCGTGCGTACGCGCACGCGAGGAAGGTCGAACCATGAGCAACTACATTCCACGATGGACGCCCGAAATGCTGGACGCCTACAAGCGGAATCTCGCCAGCAAGCAGGGACGCAGAGCCGCACCCGCGCCGGAGGCCGCGCCAAACCCCGCCAGAACCCCCGCGCACGCGCCCGCGACGCCGACCCCTGCACTTGTACCCTACGACCCCGCCGAGAGCGTGGCGGTGCCTCTACGCGCCGCTACGGGCAAGATGACGCAGACGGAACAAAGGTACAACCGTGACGTGCTGCTTGGCAAGGGGCGGTTCGAGGCCGTGACGCTCCGATTGCCCGGCGGCGGGAGGTACACGCCGGACTTCATGACGATCGACGATGGACAAGTCACCTTCCACGAGGTCAAGGGCAGCTACCGCCTTGGGAGTCAGGGCAGGGCGTTTACCGCGTTCCACGATGCGGCGGCATACTATCCCATGTGGAGGTTTGTCTGGGCGCATTGGACGGGCAAGGCGTGGGAGCGGAAAACCGTTTGATTTACAGGCCATAGTCAAGATGAAAGGTTAGAAAGGAACATATTATTGGCGAACTGCGCAAAATGCCGACACGCCAAGGAAATTGAACGGTTGCGGGAAATATGCCTTGGATGCGCGATTGGAAAGGACGGGTGTGGACTTTCCAAGGCGGGGCATTCTGTAATTTCGCTGGACGCGGCGCGTGACGAGAACTGCCGCGACAGGATAGCGCGGCATGGAGTCCAAAGGGACATTCCAGCCGTGATTGAGTCGCCGCTAAACCCCGACGAGCGCGAGCACCTTCTCCGCGTGATATACATGTTCTCTTCCCTGTCATACGACGAGGCGGGCATGGTGTGCCGGATGATGCAGGGATGCAGCTTGCAGATGATAGCGGGCGAATCCGGGCAGAGCCTACAGACGGTACACGCCCGCTGGAAGTCGCTGACCAAGCGCAACCCGGCATGGCTTTCGCTGGCAAACGGCATGATTGGCAGCGGGCGCGGCAGAAAGCCGGACGTGCGCGAGACTTCTCAAATGGACTTTTTCGACATAATGGGAGGGGGAAATGGGCAAGCCAAGGCATGAGCCGTTCAAGCCCGGCGAAGAGGCGCGGGAAATGGGGCGACGTGCGGGGATAAAGTCAGGCAAGGTGCGCCGCCTCAAGCGAACCATGCGCGAATGGGCGGAGATATTCAGGGACACGCCGACCAAGGCAGACCCGCGCCTGTCTATGGGCGGCGCGGTCGCTCTGCGCATGTACGACGAGGCCATAGCTGGAAACGTCAAGGCGGCGCGTCTCTTGGCGGAGTTGCAGGGGGAAATGGAAGAGCAGATCGCGATTAAAGAGATTCCCAAGATGATTGACGACATCTGATGGTGCTGCGAACGTCACAATTCATACCGTCCGTCTATCACCCCATGTGGCGTTCAATGCGGTCGTGGGAGAAGGACGAATACTGGTGCAAGGGCGGGCGCGGATCGGCAAAGACCACGGTAGCGGCCAATCGCGGCGTGGACTGCGTGATGCGCGACCCGCTTGCCAATTTCGTGTGCTACAAGAAGCACAAGGTCGAAATCGAGGCTACGGTTTACGCCGAAATGTACAAGGCCATATCCCGGCGCAACTGGTGCGACCTCTTCAAGTTCAAGACTTCGCCGTTCGAGATCACCGCAAGGCACACGGGGCAAAAGATTTTCTTCGAGGGGATGGACGAGGCGAGCAAGTCCAAGGGCATAACGGCAAAGGTTGGCTACGTGCAGGGCGCGTGGTTCGAGGAAACAGACCAGTTCGCCGGAATGAAGGAAATCGACACCGTGTTGCAGACCCTTGGACGCGGCGGGCCGCACTTTCAGGCGATATTCACCTACAACCCGCCCGAATCGTCGGCGTCGTGGGTGAACGTGGAGGTTGGCAAGCTGAATCCGCGCCGTTTCGTGCTGCACACGACCTACAAGGACATTCCTGAAGAATGGCTCGGCCCGTTCTTCTTTCACAGGATGGAGGCCATACGCGCAGAGGACGAAATGCGCTACCGCCACGAGTACCTTGGCGAAGTGACCGGCACGGGCAATGAAATCTTCCGCAACATCCGCGAACGGAGGTTCACGGACGAAGAGATCGAGGAAATGCGCCGCAAGCGGTGGGGTATGGACTTCGGGCAGGGCGACCCCACGGTGCTTGTCGGCACGAACTACATACCGCGATACGTGGACGGGGTGGACATAGGCGGCGTTCTACAGTTCTTCGATGAATGGTACAAGGTGGACGCCCGCAACAGGGAGGTGTACGCCGCTCTTGAGGAACGCGACCTTTTGAACACAAAGATAGTTGGCGATCCGGGCGGCGGAGGCAAGGGCGTGATAAACGAAATGCGCGACTTGGGCGTTCGCGGCCTCATGCAAGCGTACAAGCCCGGCGGATCGGTGGAACGCGGCATAAAGTGGGAACGCGACCTTGTGGCGATCGAAATCGACCCCGTGAGGTGCCCGAACACCTACCGCGAACACAAGCAGTACATGTACGCGAAGATGCGCGACGGCACGAACCGCAACGAATACCCGGACAAGGACAACCACACCATCGACGCCGGACGCTACAGCCGCGAGGACGAGATATTCGCAAACGGGCGTTCCAGCCTTGCAATCGACCTTTGATTTATCGGCCATAGTCAGGAGGATTGCACACATGAGCATTACCGACAGGAAGCACAAGATCATGGCGAAGCGCGAGGCGCAGATCAGGCGCAACGCGCTTGCCGTGGACGGCGGGCGGGACTACATAGACGAGCGGCTTTGGCGCGCGCCGAACGAAACGGACGTGTCATGGAGCGGCGACACGACGCGGGGAATCGTCGGGCGGAAGGATCGCACGGGGCTTGTGAACGACGCGGGGCGCGTTGCCAACAAGATCAACCAGTACATCTTCAAGGAACAGGCGAAGCGCGACGGCGCGGACAAGGCTTTTCTCGACAACTGCACGGGCGAGGGCGAGAGCGTCCACGACTTCATGCAGCGCGTCAATACGGCGTTCACCTACGGGCGGTGGTGCTGGCTACAGGCCGACCGCGCCCCGCTTGAGGAAGGCGAGAGCGAGACGGAGGCGAGCAAGGCACCGATAAAGTGGGTGCTTTGGGACGCTCTGGACGTGCCAGACTGGTGCATTGACGCGGCGGGCAACATAAAGTGGCTGATAACGCGCTCCGCCATCTACCAAAACGACGATCCGAGGCAGTCCGCGAAGGACGCCATGCTTTACACCCTGTACGAGAAGCGCGAGGACGGGCGGGTGTACATCACCGAGCAGACGGACAAGGGCACCGTTTCCGGCCTGCGCGAGAACGTGGTATTGCCGGGGCTTGAGCGCATACCCTTCGCGCTTATCGGGCGACCGAGCGCAAAGGCGTGGTGGTTCGACGACGTGGAGAACATACAGGCGCAGATTCTGAACCTTGACTCCATGCACTACGAGACGTTGACCGAGACCGTGTTCCCGCAGCTCGTCATTCCGGCGTCCATCGGCAATTCGCTTCAAACGCGCCTTTTGGAAAAGAATGTGAACGGGCAAAGCGTCGTGTCCATCATACGCGAGCTGACCCTTGGGCGCAAGATTCCGATCATGGAGGGAGAGAACGACAAGGGCATATCGCGCTTCATCACGCCGAGCGGCGACCTCAAGCTGCTTACGGAAGAGGCGGGACGCAAGCGTTCCCTTCTCTTCGACATGGTGGGGCTTGCGCTCTTCAACAAGGAAACGCGGCAGATTCAGACGGCGGAATCCAAGCAGTTCGACCAGCTGGACACGAACTCCACGCTTGCGAATCGCGCCATAGTCATTCAACACGCGGAGGCCGCGCTTATCGAGCTTTCGCAGATGTTCGACAAGAGCTTCAAGGCGTGGGAACCGGCCTACCCGTCCAAGTTCGACGTGGTGGACGTCGCCTCGCTTTCACAGGCGTTGACGCAGACGGCCAACATGCCGAACAAGACGCCGAAGGTGAAGCGCATCGAGGCGAAGTGCGCGGTGCGGGTGTTGAAGGAGGTTGCCGCCGGATCGGTCACGCAGGAAGAGATCGACGAGGCGATGGAGGAAATCGACAACACGGACTTCGAGGAACCCACCGCGCTGCCCAACCCCTTTGACAGAGGCGGCGACGAGGACGAAGACGAATAAGGAGAAATCCAATGTTCATCATACCAATCAAAGAGGGTTCGCCAACCGCCCTTCCCTTTGCGGAGGTGGGACGCGGATCCGCTTTCCGCGCCCTGCTTGTCGGCGTTCCAGCCGACCTTGAGAACGTGGAGGTTCACTTCGCCACGCCTACCGACGCGAGCGGCGCGGCGGCGAAGTGCGACGCCATGCCGGGCGGAGACTGGCGCGTGTACGCATCCGGGCTTTACTTCCCGGACGAGGGCAAGGCGAAGTACCGCGTTTCGGCGCGGACGCCGCAGGGCGACAGCGTACACCTTGGCGAAGGTGCGCTCCGCATCGTGGCGTCGTCGCTGAACGTTGACGAGGCCGAATTGCCGATTGTGCCGGAAGACACGTACCTGCGCGACCCGCGAACGGGGCTTTGGCACAAGTTCACATGCACAATAGAGGACGGAGCCCTTACCCCGAAACTCGCAAAGGAGGGAATAACAAGATGAAGCAACTTATTACTATCGCCCTGTGCGCCACCGCATTGCTTGCGGCCACAGCGGATGACGTGAAGATCGCCACCCGCGAATGGGTCACAAACTACGTGGCGCGGTCAATCTTCGCAAGCCGCGCCGAACTTGCGGCGAACGCTACAGTCACTACGACGAACGGCGTGACCGTGGTCGAGGCCGGAAGCGGCACGAACGCAGTGCGCCTGGTCTGGCAGCATCCGACCGACAAGGCGCTGGCGACGGCGAACTGCACGGCCTCGGCCATTGCGCAGGGGATAACGAACGGCTGCCTGTTCGTGTGGAACGGCACGGGGACGTACGTCAACCCGCATGGCACGATAACGGCGACACCCACAAACCTCGTCTTTTCGGGCGTGTCTTCGGTATCGACGAACGGCGTTGAACGCTTCGCCGGGTGGTTCGACGCGCGTGGAGTGCTGATCCAGCCAGGCACAAGCCTTGCAACCACAAACGGCATGGAGGAGGTGCAGCTATGAAGAAGGTCGCCGCGCTTGCAGCGCTGTCCATCCTGTCCGCCTTCGGCGACGGTCCGTACTACGAGCCAGCGTACCAGATTACGACAAGTTCTATGGACATTGTTTGGCTTGACGAGCTTGGAATACCACAGATGATCGCCGTTGATGTCGATGTGAATGGCGAAGTCGTAGGCGGCTTCGTTGCATCCGTTGACGACATAACGCACCCGGCTTACCCCGCGTACATTGCGGCAAAGAAGGCAATGGCGGCGGAAGTGGCAGCAATGCAGAACAACGAGTGGCTGGAAAGCCTGGACGCAAAAATCCACGAACTGGAAACCAGCGTAAACAGCGAGAAGGACAATGCGGCAACAACCCACGACGGATTCGACGGAAGGATCTTGGTGCTTGAAGGGAAGACGAACTCCGTGGCGGAAGTGGACAACGAGTCACTGATCGTTAACTCCGCAGGCAAGTTGTCGATAAACAGGTGGGGCAACATCGGCAACAACTCAATCCTCGGCAAGAGGGGCGGAGTCCCGGTGGAATGGGATCTGCTTGGAGAGAACGGGGTGGAGACGCGGTACAACTTCGCCGGATCGACCCCGCTGCAGTACTTCGGCCTTTCAAACTGGACGAACGCCAGCAACTGCGAGGAGAATCTGGCGTCCCTGCTGACAGACCCCGCCAAGCGGTCTGAGAACGAGAGCCACAAGATCCTGACGCGGAAGGTGGAGAGCGGCGGCGGCGTGTCGCTGCACTACATGGAGATCGGCGATCCCGGCCTGTTCGGCGGCGGCGCAGTCAAGTTCGTCGGCACGGATTCCGAGTCCAGGACCGTCGGAGGCCCCGGCGCGACGACCAACACCGTCACGTTCGCGAGCGCGGCGGACTCCAACGTGGAAGTGAAGGTCGGCGGAGAAGACGGCGACGTCACCATAACAATCGGGGTTTACTACAAATGACCACCGTCCTCGCCATGCCGCTTCTCGCCGTCGCGCTGTCGCTCCAGAGCGCGACGGACTACGCGCTCACAGCGCCCGTCCTCTCCAACGGCATCGAGGGCGTCGGCATGAAGACGGCGAACGGAAGGAAGCTGCTGCGCTCCGAGGACTTCGCGTTCCTCAAGGAGGCCGTCGCGGAGCGCATGGCCTGCGTGTTCCTCCGCGACATGTCCAATTCGTGGGACGGCGTGGAAATGGGCGACTCGCCGGACGTGCGCGGCGGTGCGCCGATCGGATACGGCGAGAGCGTCGTACCCTTTTGCTTCCCCGCAAACGACGGCAGGTGGAACTACGTCCCGTACTACAATCCCGGCGGGTATGTGCACAAGTCGTTCACCCCCCGCCGCACCATCATCGTCAGCGGCTCCACCGACACCAACCAGGACGTGTTCGCGATGATGGACAACGCCACGCTATTCGTGGTGCAGTCCAACCTAACCGACGCCGCAACGCTCGTCTTCCCTGTGCTGGAGACCGGCTCGCCAGTGGCGTTCACGAATATTCAGTGCGCATACGCCACGCTTGCCGCGTTCGACACCATCGTCACTGAGGGTGCGTCCCTTAACGGTTGCGCCACCAACATCCAGAGGGGAGTGTCCACAAGCAGAAGCATCAAGAGTACAACGTCCTCGACATACACGGTGGACGGCACGGAATACACGTACATGAGCGGCTACACCCTCAGCGATTGGAAGGACACGACAACCACCGTGACCAATGACATGTATTACACGTTATACGACTTTGAGATGAGCCGCACAATGCAAACGACCAAGCCAATGTCGTACAAGAAGACATCAAACGCGAACAAGTATGAGGCCGTCCCGCTCGACCAATACAACAAGTCCAGCTACGACATCGAATGGCCGATGCAGGCCGGGCCGTATGTCTTCGGCGTTTCAGATTGCTGCTCCGCAATTACGAACTATGCAGGAGAAACCGTCGACTGCGGGCTTATCATTGCCGCGCGGGTGAAGCGGCGGAAGGAAATCACAGGGAGCACCACGGCCACCAACTTCGCGGAAAGCGTGTATTTCTACCTCGAAATGGTGCCCGCTACCGCCACGATAAGCGCGGACGCGGCGACGGCAAGCGTGGACTTCGACATCTTGCTCGAAATGAAGGGGCTGCTTATGTCGCACATGTCGTGGGTTCTGCAAGCGGATTACCCCGATGTTGACATATACCCAACCGGCGTAGTCGAGGGAGGGCAATCTACGAGCCTATCCGCAAGAGCGAAGCGTGAGATTATCGTGACATACGACATCAAGCCGGTGCTTGTGCTGCGGGACGTGCCGTTCCGCGCGCGGGTTATTGATTAAACGGCTATAGGCAGAGGACAAAGCACAGAAAGGAGCGCGAAATGTTCACACCTACAAGCACTATATCCGTCACCGGCTGGATGCTGCAAAGCGTCAGCAGGCAGAAGCAGAAGCAGAGGGCGCAGGCCCTTACGTCTTCCGGCGACGAACACGCCCACGCATATTGGGGCGAGCAGAACACCGAGACTGCGGAGTTCACCCTTGGCGGTGACTACGGCGAGAACGACACGATCACCGTTCCCACGCTTGGCTCCGGCATCATCGAGTGGCTGCTGACATACGCCGAGACGGAGTTCCCGAAGCTTTCCGTGCAGAAGAACACGGCAGCGGGCGGCGGCACCTTCGCCCTTCCGTCCACGGGCGACGACGCAATTACCCTGCCCGCCCGCGCCCTTGGCTGTCCGGCGACCATACCCGGCATCTACTCCGGCCTTGTCGCCGCCAAGTCGGTGCAGATCGCCTGCACTTGCCAGCATGTCGAAGAGACGGACGGCACGGGCGCATACGGCACCAAGAAGGGAATGCGCGACGTGACGCTCACCGTCACTATAACGGGCGTGGACGGCAAGCCCACGTTCTCCGGCAACGGCAGCGGCTTTGCGTCCGGCTGGGGGACGCCGAGCGAACAGGACGGCGACTCGAACACCGCCATTGCCACGGGCAGCATCGTTTACGAAAAGCATTTCGCCGTATCTGCGGCGGCATGATGAGCGAACGCCCCCGATTCCGCGCTTTCAATCGGGTTTGTCGCGGAGCGGGGGCGGCTCCCTGCCCCCGTGAACCTATATCAATGAGAGAGGTTGAACCTATATCATTGATATAGGTTCCAAAAACGGAAAGCGAACGAAACGAGCGCACGACATGAGTTTACGGCTAAAAAGCGTCCTTCAGGACTTCCGCGACCAAGGCATAACAGCCGCCGACATGACGGCTGACGAACTGGAGGCACTTGTACATGCCGTGGAGCGCGTGAACAACCCGTATTCGGACATAAACGCCGACCTATGCGAACAACCCGTAAAGGTGTGCAAGGGCGTTTACCTGTGGCCGCTTACGGCGGGTGCGCTCATGTGGCTTGAGGAATACGCCGCAACGTGGTGGAAGAAAGGCTCGTCCATGTTTCGATGGGCGCAGACCTACGCGCTTGCCAACGCCCGCAACCCGAATGCGTTCATCGACCTTACGGACAAGTGGACGGCGCGAAAGGCGATAGTCAAGACCGCGCTCCGCTTTGCCTGCCACCGTGCGGAACTGACGGTGGCGAAGAACCGCTGCTATGGCCTTAGGCCGCACGACGTGCGAGAGAGGACGCCAGCTTCCGCGCCAGACGAACAGGCGACGGACTTGGCGCACTTCGCGGTAATGCTCGAAGCCGAAAGCGGCATCCCGGCGAAATCGTGGCTGTTCGGCAAGAGCGTTGTCGATATGGTGAACACCTACCGGCGCATGGCGAAGCTCAAGAGCGCGTTCGGCGCGGACGCTGCGGAGAAGATGACCTTTGAACTAAACGACGCGCTGACGAACCTTGCGAACGTGAAAAGCATGATTCTTGAGCGCGTCACTTTAGAGAGGGCGAAGCGTGAACAAGGTAGTTGAATACATCATAGGCGCGAAGGACGCGACGGGCAACGCCATTAAATCGGCGTTGAACCGCTTGAAGTCGTTTGCCGCTTCCGTTGGAAGCAACCTTCAGAACATTCGCGCCGGAATAGGGATGCTGCGCACGGCGTTTTCTCAGGCGATGTCTTTCATGCAGAAAGCCTTTGCGTTCGAGAAGATGACCGTGCAGTTCAAGACGCTCATAGGCAACATGGACGAGGCGCGGGCGCACATGCGGATGTTGCAGGAAATGGGCAACACTCCGCCGTTCTCTCTTGAAGAGTTCGCCGCCGCGTCACGGCAGATGATGATAATGTCGGACGGCGTACTGGGGTTCAAGAAGTCGCTTGAGCTTGTGGGCGACGCGGCAGCGGCCACGGGCCAGCCGATACAGAACCTTGCGCATGAGATTGGCCGCGCCTACGCCATAATCCGCGACGGCCAGCCGCTTACGCGGGCGACAATGGGCCTGCGCAACATGGGCGCGATAACGCCGGAGGTCGCGGCGAAGCTGGACGACTTGCAGAAGTCCGGCGCAAGCGTACAGCAGATTTGGGAAACGCTCACTGCGGAGCTTGGCAAGTTCAAGGGCGCGATGGCCGAGACGGAACAGACCGGCGACGGGCTGATTGGCGCGATAAAGTCGCAATGGGACAACACCCTGCGAGACTTCGGCTCCGCCTGCATGGAAACGTGCAAAGACGGGTTGCAGGCGTTGCTGTCGTGGCTAAAGCGCGTCCGCTCCGACGGAAGCATTGACCGATGGGCGCAGAACGCGAACAGGGCATTGCAGGGAATCGCCGCCACGGTGCGCACCGTTGCAAGCGCGTTTGAAAAGCTGTATGCCGCCTACAAATGGGTGCGAGACACAGCCGAGCAAGGCGGCGCGGCCATAGGCGGGTACGTGGGAACGCTCATGGGCGGCGGCACTTTCAGACAGGCATCAATCGCCGCAGGGCGTGAAAGGCTGTTGAAGGAGCGCGAGCAGAAGGACGCGAGGCAAGAACAGGCCGAGCAGGAGAAGCGCGAAGCCGAGGACGCGAAACGCCGCGCCGCAGAACGCGCCGCGCAACAGGAGCGGGAGGCGGCGGAGGCGGAGCTTAAGGAGAAGGAGCGCATACAGAAGCAGCTTGCCGAGGCACAGGCGAAGATCGACAAGAAGAACGCCGAGGCCAAGGCCAAGGCCGAGGCGGAGGCCGCGAAGAAAGCCGCCGAAGAGGAAGAGAAGACCCGCCTTGCCCTTGAGCGCGAGATCGCCAAGGAGCGCGAACGGCTCTGGCGGGCAGACCTCAAGGCGCAGGAAGCCGAATACCGCCGTGCGCAGAAGGAAGAGGCGGACGCGAAGTCCCGGCTTGCCGAGGCGACCGCCAAGGAAAGCCAGGCTTGGGGATGGTACCGCGACCGCGATTCGTGGACGGCGCAGCTTGCGGAGGAACGCGCCGACGCAGAGGCGCAGAAGCAGTTCGACAAGGACTTCTCGAAGCTCAAAGACCGCTTCCGCGACTGGCGCACGTCCGACCGGCTGTCCGACGACGACGAGCTTATACGCCGCGTCGCCCTTGCCCGCGAGGAAAAGGCGGCGGCGGAAGAGTACGCACGTACAACAGCCGAGGCGACACAGGCTTGCGCCGACGCGCTGGAGGCCATACAGGATGCGATAACAGCGGAGGAGTAAGGGCATGGCATGGACTAACACCAACCCCACGGAGGCGATACTTGAATCCGACGACGTGTATTGGCAGCCCTACGGGATGCACTCATACGGGGTCAGCAACGGCATCAACACGTGGACAAACTACGAATGGTGTACGTTCCGCATCCGCGAGAAGGTCACGCGGTATGCGGGCGTCACGCTTTCACAGGCCGAATCCCTGATGTCCGGCGACGTGCTGGAAGTCACGAACCTAAACACATCCGGCACGGAGGTTTTCGAGTACCATTCGATCAAGTGCGGACGCCGCCGTGTGAATCCCTGCGGCGGGTACGATGTCGTGAAGACGGAGAAATGGACCGCCTTGTACGTGAACGGTACGTATGTGCGCGGCGCAGCGCTTTCCGTGTTCCCGTCGTCATCGTCGTGATCGCGGAAAGGAGCGAAGCGCATGTTCCACCTCAAGAGCCTTAAAAGCAAGTTCAAGTTCTCAGTCTCTGAATACAACAAGATTGTTGCGTTCCTCAACAATCTGTGTCAGGGATTTGGAATCAAGCTACAGCGCCCCGACAACCCGACACCCGACATGCCGGTTGTCGTGAGCATCGACGAAAGCGTTATACCGTCAAAGAAATGCGGCACAAAGGTAGACCACAGCGACGATGGTTCCGAACCCGTCGTAAACGGCGACCTTTCGGGCAGCGCGCTCTGGACGTGGGAGGCAGGAGACCAGAACGGATTCGACATGGACGTGTATTGCCTTGTGACGAAGCCAGCGCAGAACAGCGCATACCACGATCTGCGCAGATGCCGCCTGACGGTGAGCAAAGGCGGACTAATCGTAAAGGCGGAAATGCAACCGGACGGACTGCGGATAAAGGCTTGATTTAACGGCCATAGACAGGAGGTAACATGACAAAATTCTTGAAAGGCGACTCGACGGCGGCTATCACGCTTGCGCTGGCGCAGGGATTCGACTATTCCGGCAAGACCGTACACCTTGAGTACCAAGGTGCGCGGCGTTCATTCTCCGGCGTTGCGGCTGGCGACATCCTGACATTCTCCTTCACGGCGGAGGAAACGGCTCCCATGTCCCTGGGCGCATACCCCGTGCGGGTGTGGATGGAAGACGAGCGCGGCGGCACTACCACGATCCGGAACGCGGACGCGAAGCTGTGCGTCACGGACTGCGCGGCGGACGTGCATTCGGACAGCGCGATATACATCGACGTGCGCGGCGGGCTGTACGGCATAGAGGGCTTGCCGGAACGCTACACGGACGAAGACTTGCGGCGCAAAATACACGAAATCCTGCGGCGGCTTGGCGGGACTGTGGCGGCGTTCGCCCTTGCTCTTCTTCCGGCGTTCGGCGCGACCGTGGACGTGCAGACCGCTCCGAAGGGAACGATCTACAACGATGAACAGGTTGTCACCAACGTTGTGGTTGACGTGTCAGACTTGGCTACTACCGGCAATGTCGCGGTTGCCAGCGCAGCGGCCAAAGAATACACCGACGCTGCAATCAGCGGCAAGCAAGACGCACTGCCATACCCCACGAATGCGATACCATGGACTGCGGTGTCGCAACGCCCCAACATGGACGAGTACGCGACGACGGGGCAGCTTGCAACTGCGGTCGGCGCGATTCCCGAGCCCGACTTCACGGTATCAAATGATACCCTTGTCGCGACCATCGAGGCGACTGCACCCGCGCCGGGGAACTACGCGGCGGTCTCTAATGCCGCGATGAACGCGGTGCAGTCGCAGTCCATGACGAACTACGCCACCCGCGCCGAACTCGAAGCGGGCTGGTGGAGCGAGTGGACATGCGAACCGTCGTATATAAAGATAAACTATGTGAGGTATGATGAAGACAGAGAGAAATGGCATATTCAATACGAAACGGCGAGTCCAGTTGACATATATGTTGACGGATTGGAAGACGATACGATTCTGTCGTTCATAGATAAAGGGATCCATTACACATTGACCCGCCACTACATCGCAGGGCCAGTTCCGACCAAGCCCGCGGACATCGGAGCGGCTTCGCCCGGCACCGTGTCCAACATCGTCACGAAAGTCTATGTCGAAGGGCTTGGCATATCATCGGAAGAAACCGACCCCTCAATCGGCCTTACTAACGGCACGATCTACGTCAAGGGCTCGACAATCACCCCGCTCACGTCCCACCAGTCGCTTTCCGGCTACGTTCCGACGTCTCGCACAGTCAACTCCAAGCCGCTTTCTTCAAACGTGACTCTTGGCGCGTCCGACGTTGGCGCGTATTCCTCGACCGACGGCGCGACTCTTGCCGGTCAGGTCGCGACGATCGGCGCGCACTTGAACGCGGAAGACGCGAGATTTGTTGTGACGAACTACAACAGCGTGACGCATACGCCAGAGGCATACGTCGAGATTCGGCTACCCGATACGTCATGGTCGCGGATTTGGTCTGAAATGACGCGGTGGAATTGGCTATTTGATTATTTCATGCCGTCGAATTACTACGGCAAGGCCGCTATCGACACGGCACTTGCAGACAAGGCCGATCGCGCATGGGGCTTCTACGATTCCACGACGGGCGAGTACGCGCCGGACGGGTACACGTGGATCAGTTCGGAGAAAATCGCGATTGCGGCCAATCTCGCGTATCAGCGCACCGTCACTACCGAGGGCGCGATTTGGGTTCTCGAATCAAACGGCACGGTCACGGAAACGGGCGGTCTGACAAATGGATTTTTCAGGATTTCAGACGACGAGGGCAATTCCCTCTTTGAGATCGTAAAGGGTAGCAAACGCACGATCGGCGCGGACGCTTCAAGCTGCCAGATTGTCAGCGGATTCACGCCGACGAAATTGCAGATTGGGTATTCAGTCGTTTCCGATGTGCATCCAACGTTGTACGTCTGTCAATCTCTCGCGACGCAGAATTGGAAGGCCGAGACGGATTCCGATTGTCTCGCAAATGTCTCATGGTCTGGAACGTCAGGCGCATACGTGGCGCAAGTTCAAGGCAAGAGCGCGTATTCGCCTCTATTCGTCAAGGCGACGTATGAAGTCGGAGGCGAGACGTACATAAACAATGCCGCGCCTGTCTCGATGCAGTACATTATGCTCAATGGCGTAAAGTATTCGGTCGGCACGGCGACGATTTCGGGCAACACGGTTCTCACCCTTACGGTTGCGCCATGAGCTTTTACGACATATACCAGACGGTACTCGCAAGCGTGGCGATATATTCGCTTCTCGCGATCGGAATTGCCGTCTTGCTTTTCGGCGTGTCGCGGATATTGCTGCCGATCGTGGAGTGGATCAAGCGGCACAAGGTCGATGCGCTACTTGTCGCGCCGTTCGTGCTATGCCTGATATACACGGGCGCGACGAAAAACGGATCTGTCACGTATCCCTACACGGACGTGGAAATGCGGTACTTGTTTGACGCCGGATCCTATGTCACGAATGACTAC
>Ga0310696_10001340_pt1 | contig 35926 bp, 56 predicted proteins | sample AusTroGonzalo_MG_4_FD_203885 | JGI IMG/M metagenome (GOLD analysis project Ga0310696, IMG submission 203885) | Bovine rumen microbial communities from tropical cattle in Woodstock, Queensland, Australia - Gonzalo_02 (v2) (version 2) | ecosystem: Host-associated > Mammals > Digestive system >... | reverse complement strand
GTAACGGGATACGTATCGCCCGTAGTGGAACCCGGTTTCGAATACAGGACCGGAGGGCAGAACCTGTCATACATATCGATGAAGGCCGCATTCTCCGATGATACGGTATTCCCTCCCCTCAACTTCCTTCTCGATAAGGAAAGAAAGAAGGGGAAGGATGCCGGGGAGGATATAGGCATCGACCTGTCATGCATAGGAGACCCCCGGCTGCTCAACAGGAGCAGGCATCATTGGGGTGTGTGGTCTTCTGTGGAGCACTCCGGAAAAAACTTTTTCGGATACATTTAGGATAAAATTCTAAACGGGTTCCTGCTTTTTTCTTATGTGGCTGAGGTGCCACATAGAGCAGACCGGGCACTGATATGCTGTGTATGTGCCCCTGTACTTCGCTTTGACCGATTCCAGTGCCTCCTTCTCCGATGCATATTGCACCTTGGCCTTATGGGAGGAGTTGTAATGGCATCTGGGAAATTTCCCCCTGAGGGATCCCCTGTTTCCCCGGGCGCTTCCGTGACATGTCCCGTTCATAGGCCGTACGGTTCGGTTGCGTCCGGTAGACAGCGACGGCCCGAAGGCAATGTATACCCACAGGCCGTCCAATCATATGTATAATCCCCCATTTCTGTTCCTCTGCTTCCAATAACCATAGGCGATAGGTCCTTTCTTTTATCTATTCGCCTATGTTGTCCAACATGTCAAAGACCGGGGATATCCGGGGGCAAAGGTAGAGGGCATTTTTCCAAACGGAAAAGAAATTTGAGTTAAACTGTGTTAACGGCTTCCGGGAAATTCTTTATACGGATTACTATCCGTATATTTCTTCCCCCTGATAAATAATCTGATGGAATACGAGAAGACAAGGCGGTTCAAGATAGCCGCAATAGAGAATTATTACGCAGACGGACCTTTCGGTCCCAAGATTATGCGTCCGTATAGAGACAAGGCATACGATGCGATGTATGTTTTGTATGACAGGCTGTTGTCAGATGAGAAATTCGTCTCTCAGGTGTCCTGCGGAAAGAATTCCAGACAGAATCTCTTCGATATCTTCGCCGAGAAGGTCGAGCAGCTGTGCATCCAGGAGTTCATCGACCTTGACAGGGGTACAGAAGGAATGGAGGTATACAATATGCTCTGTTCCGACAAGAAGTTCGAGTACCTCTGGCTCACCGACCTGTTCAACAGGGTGGTCAATGACATAAACAAGCAGTAATCAATCATATCGGCCATGTTGCCGGTCAAGTCAAGGGATGCCGCAAGGCATCCCTTTGCTTTGTCACACGGAAATCGCAAGGGGGCTGAAACGCACCCCCGGAAATTTCCGTGTGACACGGAAATCACTCCCGGGATGTGCAGGTGGGCTGCACAGATCCTGCTGTTGCCGGGCAAATGTTAAAAAATCACACTTATTGAAGTTTTATTCATCATCTTCTTTCTATATTCGGAAAGTATCTGTATATTTGCCCCACAGTTTCGGTATGAAGAAAGAAATATTCATAAAAAAGAAGGTTGTCGTTGACGTGGACATCGAAAACAAGCCCACATGTCTTATGACGAGGGAGGAACTCGCCATAATATTCAACGCGGTCAAGTCCGAACTGGAAACCGGCAATACCGAAGGCGATAACAAACTTACAGTAGCAGATTTATACGTAATCAGATAAGAAACTTATGTGGCTGACAACATTCGAACGGAAAATGGACGAGGAAGAGGCAAAGGCCTTCGAGGAGGCGCTGAACGTCGCACAGGAGGAGTCCGACATATACGGATGCAACCAGGCAGAGGAGCTTGGTTTGCGTAATCTTGCAAGATTCATGTATGAGGCCGGCAGAAAGAGCGTAGAGAACCAAAAAGCAACAAACAAACAATAATAACAGTTATATGAGCGTAAATTTCGAATACAAAGAGAGAGTCAAGGACATTGTAACGGCCGACGCAATACTTTCGCAGACAAAGAGGATGGGTGAATTCTCCCAACTCACGAGGCAGGGCCGGCTCGACCTGGTGAACCAGGCCGTCAACCTTTTCGTTTCAAAGATGGTTCTCTGTAAGGAGATATCCTCCAAAATGTATGCCGGTGTGGCCGAGAAACTGTTCGGGCATCTCAATACTCCCGAGTCCATATTCGAGAACATCGATGATATCGTGAATATCGAGAAGAAATGTGACGGCAGTGACAAGGAGGCTTTCATAAAGTCCCTGAGCAAGGCATTCCTTTTCGCGAGCCTGCTCGGAGAGTGTGTCGACGATTACTATGACAACGTGGTATCGATGTCGATGAAGTTCACGGGAGACAACCTGGCACAGACCATTGAGATATTGAACGATGCGACTCCCTCCACCCTCCTCAGGGCGTTGAATGAAACTGTCGACAATTTCAATAAAGATCAGGCCGCAGAGGATTGCAAACCAGGTCAGAACAGCCAGGCGAATTCTGACAAGAAGGGGCCGGCCGGAGATGGCAAGGCATCCGAACCTGTACAGCAGACAACCGGCAGCGTAGCCATCAAGAAGGTGAATGAACTTGGCAAGATATACACCTTCACTTCCAAGAAAGAACTGAGAGAGTTCCTGGGCGTAACATATCCCACACTCAAAGCATTCCTGGATGGAAAGAAAACCAAGCTGAACGAGACCTGGAGGATATTACAGAACACGCTATAACCAGTATAACCAGATTCAGACGTAGTATTTGCTATTGGCTTTTTTAGGTTCAACATGAAGATTCGGAGAAGGAGGGTTCGTGAGAATCCTCCTTTTTGTTTCCCCTGATTTTAACTTTATTTAAGGATATGGACAAACTTTGACGTAGAGGCCAAAATTTTGCCCTCTGTGCCATTTTCCTCCCCACGCCCGTTACGTAGACCAGGCGGGGTGGAGATAATCGCTTAGAGGGCAAAAATTTGGCAGGGCCACCCGATTAAGGATGACCCTGCCCACCAACAACATCGGAGGTGTGTCAGAGATATGTATGTTCGGATACGAACGAGATGATAGAAATGGGGCACACCTCCCAGCAGAATTGCTTCCGCGATGCAAATATACAAACTAAGTTTTATTCTGAAAAATTTTCCGGGATTTTTCTTCGGAAAATTCCCCTGTCAAATACCTGGATGTCTATGACCTTTCCCCTGAGGGACATGTTGACACTCTCCATAAGGTTCTGGTCCGCCGAGTTCCGGGCGATGCCCGGACGTATATCGATATGCGTAATGTCCGCCCGGCCTATGTGGGAGGTCCTCACCTGGTATAAGGAGTTTCCCACGAAGGGGACGCTGTACTCCACGGTGTCGCCTTCCAGTTCGATGACCTTGAAGGTGCAGACATATGAGTGGATCTCATGCTCGGGATCCACCGGCCTCCTTACCTTGGGGAAGGAAATCACGGGCCATATGAGGAATATGAGCAGGAGTGTTCCCAGTGCCGAACCTATGATGATGCCTGCCCATTTTGGCAGAACTGTTGCTTGTGGTTTGTTTTCCATAATCTTTCCGTTTTAAGAATTCATACTATGCACTATTCTTCCACGATGGTGATTGTGACCTTACGGGGCTCATCCTCCCATTTGACATCGGGGAACATTTTTCTGTCCATTTGATAGATATCGCTCTTATCGCCCTTTCTCCTTTTGAAATAGCCCATTCGCTTATCTCTCACGGGAAGTTCCGTAAAGACGATGACGGAAGTTTCGAATTCGTCTATCGTCACATAGCCTTCGATTTTCCGTTCTTTCGGCTTGGGGTCAAGGAACTCCAACTCGCTCTCGACGAAAGTCTCGTCATCATCAACGTCGCGCCACACGGAGCCGTCTTTGTATACATCCAGGGTAAGACCGTAGAAGCAGCTCAGGCTGTCTACAACTTTTGCTTTTACTGTTTTCATATTTTTTTTTCTGTTTTTATCTTGAAACCATTTCCAGAGAAAGTTCCTGATAAAGTTCCTCGGATGCTTCCAGTTCCGAAATCCGGTGAGGGAGCAGGAACCTCTTTTCGCCGGCGATGTACCAGACGCTGTCGCCCTTGAATTCCAGATGCACGCCGTACCTGTGCAGTTTCGACGGGACCGTGTATGAGTAGAGTATCTCGTTGGCGATGCTGTCATCCACATGTATGAAGTACGTCTCGATGATGGACAGGTCATGTATGAAGCCGTCCCCGTCGACATAGGTCGCCCTTACCGGACATCCGTCCTTATCCTTCTCGGAGAACACGCGCACCTCCTCATAGAGGGGCAGGGCATATTCGCCGTGCTGGATGAACTCGTCCAGTTTGGTACGGTTCTCCTGGATCGTCTTCTCGAAATCGGACACCTCTGACTTGGAGGAGAGGAAATGGGGGATACCTATGCAGCATATCACTATGATGAGCAGCATTATGGATACGGCCGTAATGGTCATTCTCCTCTCGGTCAGGTCTATCACTCTTCCCGTATCTTTCTTCGGATTCTTTTTCATATCTTTTTTGGTTTTATTTTGTTAAGTTAACTTTGTTAATTTCTCTCTTTTTGTTTGTCCAGAACCTGAGGGTTGTCAGGGGATTGCAGGGACAGGTCATATAGTCGAAGTTGAGCATAACCTCTCCCCTGCCGTTGTACTTGTACATGCAACCGCACGACATGGCATCTTTGCATATCAGGTCGCAATATGTCTCGCAGGCCCGTCTCATTGTCAGGTCGGCCCCGTCGGTCATACCATCGATGTAGCAGTTGCGCTTCGTCAGGTTATGGTCCACGGTGTCGGAGAGTTTCCTCTCTATCTGCCGGGGGTATTTCTCGTATGCCCTCTCGGTGATTTCCTCCAAGTCCATATCAGCCCTGGTTGAATATGTCCTTTTCCTCCATCAGGTTGAATGCATCGACCACCATATCGACCGCATAGTCGTAGTCGACAGCATTGCCCTCGTGATATCCGTAGCCGTGTACAATCCGGTTGGCCTTCTCCTTCTTCTCCTCGTCATTCATAACGGGGGTGGGCTTCAATGATGCGCTCAGATCCTTGAACTTCTTTATCTCGGCCAGGCAGTCCTTTACCGCCTCGGTGTTGCCCTGGTCCTTGTATCCCTCTATCTGTGCGTAGAGCATCGAGTTGTGCGACTGAATCGCACTCTTAATCATGTCTATCTGTGCCTGTAACATAATCGTATACTTTTTTTGGTTTAACTTCTGTCATCTGGTTTTGAGAAATTCCAGGAATTCCTCATGTAATTCGTGGACATTTGTTTTCTCGTCATATTCCTTGAGAACTTCGTTGACTTTCCAGAATATGGAATCCAGGTAAGTTCCCGAATGCGAGAGTACGGTACTGCACATGTCCTTGTACCAGTATATCACCCGGTCGGCCTCCTTGTCGTATTCGATATGGAACCCCTTCACCTTCAGTCCGTCAGGCACTGCGTACCACCCGACCTCCTTCCGATTGCCGTCCTTCCATAGGTAGTAGTGTATCTCCAGTTCAGGATACACAATCCTGTTCTCGTTCAGGGAGTCGACCACGTATGTTACCGTGTTGCCCTCGCTGTCGGACAGCGCAATCTTCACGACATCATACCCTCCGATTTTCACGGGAGAGTTCTTCTCTATTTCCGCGAACTCCCCCTGGTACCGGTCGAACTTCCTGTCCCACCTTTCAATCTTGTGCGTCTCGTATGTAATCATACCGATTATGACTATGAGTGCCATGAGCGCAAGGACGGCCAGAACCTCGGGAATGATATCCCATATCGGTGTCTCTTTCCACCAACTCTTTATGTCTTTTAATCTGAACATTCTTTCAAAAGTTTTCTCACGCTTTTCCCGACATTTTTCTCGACACGTGTCGGGAAAAGTTTGATGGTTTATTATTCAGGTTTGTTTCCGAAACTCACCCATCCCAATTTCACGCAGAGTATTCCGTAAAGTTTCTCCGCGAACGGGTCGTGGTTGTTGTTTATGTAACGCCCGAGACGGGAGGTCATCCTCCTCAGTCTCTCCTTCCTGCGCTCCCGGCGGGGGAGTTTCCTCATGCTCTGTTCCGTCATCATAGGTCATCCGGCTGTTTCCACATACTCACGAACTCATCGGACTTCTCCTTCATAATGGCATCCATCTCGGCCAGTTCGCTCTCCACCTGGTCCTGCAGGCTCTTGATGTACGCTATGCAGATTTCCTGGGCGGTCTGTATCTCCGAGAAGGTCAGGGGCATGTTCACCCTGTACTCCCCCGCAACGTATGTCAGGTCGTCCGGATCCGGGCCTCCCTGTACAATCTGCACTCCCAGGGCTTCCAGGTCGTCCGGCACCGTATATCCGTAGATGTAGGACTGCCACTTGCTCTCGAGCGCACCGTACGTCAGGATCATGCAACTCTGGTTCACCGCCAGCACGTGCGGTTCGTTGTCCGGTCCCATCCAGATTACCGGAACCCCGTCCTCGGAGAGGACTTTGCGGTTGGTGAACTCTATGTAGGCCGGTATGTCCTCCTTAATCCATACCTCGCTGCCGGTGTACTCGTGGTCAATCACCGTCAGGGTGTCGGTATAAAACTTCTCCCCGGCTTCCACCCCGGCCTTTTCCTCCTGGTATGTCTTGGCGAACCTACCGAAAAGCAGTATAGCGATGACTATGACCACAACGGCAAAGACCGTGCATATCCACATGAGGACATCGAGGTAGTTCTTTTTCCCGAAAAGGTTCCTGAAGAAATTTCCATTATTCTCCTTTCCGTTTCTCTCGTTTCTGTCGTAAACATTTTCTTCTCCCATATCTCTAAAAATTTTACGGTTTAACTTCTGATATTGTTTCTCGAATCGAATTCCCTTCTTGCCATATCATCGGCGTATGTAACCACCTCCGTGGGGGTCACTACATAGGACCTGGAACGGAACTCCCTTCTCGTTTCGTACGCCAGGCGGTCTTTCTCAATCTGGCTCCTGGTCTCATCCTTGTCCAGTTCGTCCAGTTTGGTGGACAGGCAGTTCTCTGCGTGCGTCAGCCAGAACTGGACCTGGGACATAGCCTTCTCTATGCTCCCCTCGTAGTGCATGAAGTTCACGTCTATCCCGTCCTTTCCGGGCCTCATCTCGGAAATGGCGAACTGTCTCCCCTTGAACACCTTGAAGTCCTGGTCGTTGGTCAGGAACAGCAGGGCACTCGGTGCGATGCTGAACCACTTGACATCGACATTGAACAGGCGGGCGAGCAGCCTGGTGAAGTCCACCGCGGTGTCACGCGAGTATTCATCGGCCTTTATGACCAGGCTCTTCTTGGTGAGCCTCTTCGTGCCTGTGGATATCTTTCCCCAGATGTGCGCGTTCCTGTTGACATCCTGGACACCTGCCCCCATATCATACAGGAAGTCGGTCATAGCAATATACCTGCGGTGCATCCTGCAGGCCTCCTCGTCAAATGACTGGTTGTCCTCCTTCCACTTCTCGATGTGGGTATCAATCACCTTGGCCATCTTCGCGAGGGTGTCGCTGCCACCCTTGATGACGTATGTCGTCCTCATTACGTTAACCATATCGTTTCCCATAACTCAACGGCGGTAAAAGAGTGGATACTTCGTGTCTGCGTACGGGAACAGTTCGATGTCCTTCCTGACGCGGTAAATCCTCAAATCGGATTTCAGCAGGCCGTCCGCATCGTTCCCGTCCGGTGTGGGCGGGAGGTTGTTCCTCTCGTGTATGGCGTTCTCGCTTTTCTCGATGAACTTCCGGATGGTGTCATAGAGGTCCTCCCTCCTGGTGTATGTGAGACTGCCCCAGCATCCGGTGCATCCAACGCTCCTGTTGTCCAGTTCGAGGTCAACCTTCACTATGGCATAGTCGTTGCAGTCGAAGAAAGACTTGTTATAGTCATTGGTGACGAACACCCCGTCCTCGTAGTTCTCGTAAAGGTACACCATACTCGCTCCCTTCTCCTTGAAGAACAGGGGAGTCTGGGTGAGGATTTCCTCCCTGGTACGGAAAGTGAACCATATCTTGCCCCCCTTCCTGACTGTCCCGTAGGGGACATCGTTCTCGTTCTTGCTGTACACCATACCGTTGAAGTAGTAGGCGGACTTGCCCACCATACAGCGTACGTCAGGGAACATATCGTCCTGTTTGTACTTCTGTCCGGGGATGACTCGCACGTTCCAGCCCATAGTGATAAGCACGTTCTTGATTTCCAGGGTGACGGACGGCTCGAGTCCCTTCTCTATCCTCTCCGCCCTCTGTTTCGCTATGAGGTTGGCGAAGATGGTTTCATACTGGCGGGCCTGCATCTCGTTACAGCAGGGCATCGCATAATGCAGATTGACAATTTTCATATATCTCTGTCTTTATTGTTGTTGGTATCACAAAGATAACGCTAATCTTTTTCCCGGAAAAGTTTTCGGATAAAAAAGTGAGGGACTTTAAGGTTTTTTAACGGAAAGGTTTCCGGGGTTAATCTCCGGATTATCCTCCGTATAGTTTCCATGTCACACGGAAATGTCACTCCGGACATCATCGCCCGTCCCTCACTCAACCTCACCGGGTAACAAAAACAGTGAACCCCGAGCGAAACCGAATCACCCGGGGTGTCACCCGAATATAAAGACAGAAAGTTAATCCTAATCGAAATGTTCCTCCCAGTAGTCGCTCCACTCGCGGTTGGTGAACACCATCACCTTGCCCTCCTCGTTATAGGGTCTGTCCGTGAAAAGTATCCTGTTCTTGGAATAGTTGTCCCTCTTGGTGGCCTTGCCGTCTTTCTTGATATCCCCCACGAGGACCTCGCATATCACGCGCTCGGACTTGCCGTTGTTGCACCTGTAATACTTGGTCTTGTGCCCTATGACGATACCTTCACCGGCCTTGGATACGAGGACCTGTCCGACCCTGTATCCCGAAACCTGCATCATCCAGTCGGCGCAGGCGTTGTCTGCCTGCAGTATGGCGAGTTTCTGTGCGCTTATCGCCTGGTCAACCCTGCTGCGCTCAGCTTCAAGTTCGTGCAGGGCATCGAACTTTATGGTCATTTCCTTTAAGTATTCTTCCGTATTCATTTCCCAAAATTTTTTTCAGTAAATGTTTTCAGTTTTTTCTCCCGTAGGATTAAACGTTCTCGTCCGACACCTCGAGTGCACCGGCCATAAGGTGCGAATGTATGTGTTCGTATCTGCTGAACTCCGAACTCTCGGGGTCGCAGCAAAGCATACCCTCCCTGAAGAATGCTATGGCATCCTTTCTCTTATAGGACTTGGTCTTTCCGTAACAGGTGACCTTGACGGTCTCCTCCTGCTGTTTCTTCGTCAGTCTCATAAGGCACTCGTTATATGGGTTTCATATATTCATCCATCCAGGAATAGACCTCCCTGTCGTTGAGGATGTACATAATCAAATCAATCTTGTCATAGCCGTTCATCAAATCAACGGCATCGTGTATTTCCCGGATCCCGCAAACGCCCGCCGGCTTTTCCTCCGGTTTTTTCTCCTGCTTTTCCTCTGACTTTTTCTTCGGTTTTTCCGTGCAGAAGAATTTGAGTTTCATTCCCAGCGCATTGATGACCTCGGTGGTGTCGTATTCGTCCGAACAGCACACGTTCTCCCAGTTCTCCTCGTCCCTGAAACTCTCCTCAGTGTAACGGATTCTCACGCTGCCCCGGCTGTACGGCTCGGTCGCAATCTGCAATACGGACAGGCCGCCCCTCTCCTTTACGCGCACGCCCATTATCTTTACCTGGAAGGGAGCCTGCCATACAGAGTCCCCGTTGCAGAACACCAGTATGTTCCCGTTGGCGCACTTGGGTTCGGAGGTGTCGATGTATCCCTTCTCCCCCTGGTTCTCTTTGATGAAGGCGATAAGGGTGTCCTTCACCTTTTGTCTCGAATCGTTGGTGAGCCTGCAAAGGTCCTCACCCGTAACTTTCTTTTCCATATCTCTGTCTTTATTGTCGTTGGTTATGCAAATATAGTCAGGAGAAAACTTTCCCGCAAGTTTTCGGGAAAGTTTCTGAAATTCCTTAACTCTTTTTAACGGAAAGTTCCCCTCTGCTTTTCTTCACCCCTACCCTGTTGTACACTCCTATGGAGACCACACTCCTGCGCGGGCGCATTGCGCGTATTATGTCACGCATCTCCGTAGTCTTCCAGGGCTTGGCAATCGCTATCACGTGGCGCACTCCCCTTTCGTCCTTGAATATCTGATATCCCATTCCGTCTACCTGATATCCGTACCTGAGGTTGCGTATCGCACCCATCCCTTTTGGTTCGCCGGCGATCCTGGCTGACGACAACGCATCTGCGAAGGATGTCCTGCTCTGGATGTCAATCTGGAAGCCCTTCTCCTCGTCCGCCTGCATAATGTAGCATTCTATGATCCTCTGTTCCATAATCCCTGCTGTTTTCAGATTGCACCTACCTGTCCGTTGCTGAACAGGATGACTCCCTCAGTGTCCTTACCGAAGAAGGTCCGTATCTCTACATCAGATTCCACCCTTTCCGAGAACTCCTCCACATAGTTGGAGTTCGAGGGGCAGAAGTAAACCTCTGATTTCGGCTGCACCCCTTGGAGTACAGCGATAAGTTCTGCTGCTGTCATAATCGTATCCTTTTTGTCGTTGTTGTTCTTTCTGTTCTTCCCATCCGGGTATGGTGTTCCTGTGTACGCGCACCCGCGTATGTATATCATGCGCACCCGCGTACGTCATGCGTGCGCCCGCGTGACACTTTACACCCGTTCCGGAACACTATGCCTTAAAAAGTCCCTATAGGGAGAATATCACTTAGACGTAATGCTCGAGTCTGCTGTAAAACCAGTTCTGATAGTCGTCCTCGCTCTCCTGGACCTCCTTCAACACCTTTCCAATCTCCGGATAGGCGTTCAGGCTGATTTCCTGGTCCAGTCTCCAGTCGGTCCTCTTGCCCGGCTTGCCCGTTTTGGTCATAGGGGCGAATTCCAGTTTCAGCACCTGTCTCTTGAAGATGGAAGATGAGGACTTCCCTGCCGTAATGAGGGTACACTTCACCCCGTTGCGCTCGTAGGTCTCCCCGATTTTGTAACCCTGGTCCTCCAGCACGTACTTGGTAATCTCCCTGGCGACCTTCTGCTGGACGGAACGGACCGAAGTCATCACATCCTGCAACTCCGTAATCTTTCTGCGGGTCTCGATGCCCTTCTCGGAGGCACTCCTGTATTCCTCCATCAATGCGGTAATCTCCTTGTCAGTCATATCTCTGTCTTTATGTTGTTGGTATCACAAAGATAACGCCACTTGGTTTCCTGTGCAAGTTTTCGGGGAACTTTCTTCGGGTCTTTTTGATTTTTTAACATTTGCCGGAACACAGGGGAGAGATGATGATGTTCATCCTTGGCACGGGGATGATTTCCGTGTGACATGGAAAACTCACAGACGTTCAGTCCCCGTTCATCCTTGCCTGAACATCAGGTGCGCAAAACAAAGACCCCCGGTCATCACGACCAGGGGTCCTCAAAAAGAACTTTATATGGAAAAAAACGTAACCGACCGGAGTCAGCACGTATATGTTATCTGCCAATCCTCGGAGAAGGGGTGCAGTGTTGTCAAACGGAACGCAAGCGGGTTGCATCCGCAGGGGGTGAACAGATGGTATCCGTTTTCCTCGTCCCTGTATCCCGACTTGGAGTCTATCTCCCAGGCATCATAGTTGTGCCTGAGGGCTTCTTCCGTTACGTTGTACCCGTTGTCCCGGAACTCCTTCAGTATCCCCGGCAGAATTTTCTCGAATGTCTTCCGTGCGATGAACCCGTGGTTCTCCTTCACGTTCACGTCAAACTTATCATAGCAGAACACATCCTGACCCTGCCCGGTTTCCAGCAGATGGTTGAGGTCCACCACATCACCGCCAACAGGAGCTCCCTCGCAGATGTCTCCCGTGTTTATGTTGAAGGGAACGTCATACCTCAGTACCAGGTTGGAATGTTCATCACATACTACGACAACCCTTCCGTCTTTCAGTTGCACACCGCGCTCGCAGCCGTGCCTGTCCTTTACGAATCTTACTTTATTCATATCTCTCTGTCTTTATGTTGTTGGTATGGCAAAGATAGGGAACTCCTGCGGAATGTGCAAGAGGTCCGGACGGATTTAACAGACTTTAACTTGGGGGCGCAGGAGGGCGAGGAAGGAGAGCTGGTGGTGGTCGTGGGTGATTTCCATGTCACACGGAAAGTTGCCATCGGACCCCTGAGTCTGAATCAGGATTGGCTGCCCGCCCGATGGAGGATTTCCATGTCACACGGAGATTATACGGAGGAAGGCGTGCGTGATTAACATCATACCTGTCGTCAGGGTACAAAAAAGAAACACCCCAGGTCATCACGACCCGAGGTGCCTCCTCGCTCGCAGGAGGGAAATAATGGAAAACCTCCTGTAGGCGTTGTCAGCCAATTAAGCAATTAAGTAGGTATATTCTTATGAGAATCGTTATCCTAACGGTCCTTTACACCTGTGTCCCGGACCGGCGAATGGGGTTCGGGGGTGGCAGCCATTGAGCGGATAACGCTCCCTGCTGTAAGGGCGGGTCCTATATTGCCCGCGAAGACCCAAACTGGTCCGAAGGGGAGCATCCGCATCAAGGTCCGGGGAAGCCGGTCCGGGACACAGGATTTGTAAAAGGATGTATATGAATGCAATCATTCGTTCCACCATTCGGACTCGACTACGTATGCAGCCGACCCGAATCTTTTAAGACCTCTGGGGTCGTTAATCAGCCAGGCGTGTTCCGATGCGCCGTCCATCTCGGGGATGTTCTGGCTCTCGGGCCATTCAACGATTTCACAACCTCTCTCTTTGAGTTCTTTCTTTGAGTAACCGCCCATCCAATGCTCGCAAAGGAACTCGGTCTCGTCTTTCTCTTTCTGTCCCATATCCGTTTACGTTAATATTAAACACTCTCGTACCATTCTCTCTGCAAATATACATCTTTGATTTGAATCCGCAATAACTTTCGGGAAAAATTTTGCAGAAAATTTTGAAAAAAGTTTTTTCATCGGTTCCGGGTACGCGGTCCGGGGTACGGGTCATATCAACAGAACACCCCGACTTCACAGCCAGGGTGTTCCTAATAAAAATAACCTCTTAAAAATGATTGATTGGAGGGACGACCCTCTCAACCGGTGCAAATATACACAAAAGTTTTGGAATGGAAAAGCCCCGGTCCTCTCGACCAGGGCTACCCAACAAAAAAATATGATGTCAAAAAGAATCAATCCTTAACCAATCCGAGGTCCTTTGCTATGGCGACCTTCTCCCCGCATATCTTCTGCACAGGGTTCGGACCGCTTTCCTTGGAGAGTTCATCTATCACGTTCCTCACTCCGAGGGACACCAGCCCACACAACTTGTTCCCGCCGGCGGATATCTCGTTGAGCAACCGGGTTATGACATCGCTCTCCCTCCAGAGGACCTCGTTGAAGTCCAGGTTGTGCCTGCGGAACATCAGGTTCAGGAGTTCCCTGGATCTCTTGGGGTTGCCGAAAGTCTGGTTGGTCGTATAGACGGGGTAGCGTTCCTTCTGTACATTCTTCTGGTGCATATTGTATTGTAGATAGTCCAGCATCTCGTTATACTCCCTGGTTGTGTTCTCGATGTTGTGGGCTGTCATCAGTATGCAGGCGTGAAGTATGCCAGCCAGTATAAGGTTGTCCCCGTCCGTGTCAAGGAGCTCCTGCGGCAGGGGCTGGCTGTGGGACTGGTTGTATTCGGTTACTATCGCTGACTGGATAGCGGACCTCTCGCCCGGTGTAAGTTCGGTGTATCTCATAATGTGTTGTCGGTGTTGCAAAGGTATGCATTAGGTTTCATATACACAATAGTTATGCCGGAAAAAATCCGCACCCACCAGAAGTGGTCAGCGAGATGAGGATGATGATGGCGTGCAGGATTTCCGTGTCACACGGAAACCTTACTGGAGCTCCATCCGGGATCCCCGTTAATCAGAGCTCTGCTTCCAGGGGAGTTTCCATGTCACACGGAAATCATCCGGACGCACCGACCCCGTCAGCGGGCTGAACATCCGGTGGGTGGGTGGGTGACAAAAAAGGGGGCGGATTTCTCCTGCCCCCAACCCGTCCGGGTTATATATGGTTTATCCGATTTGGTATGCTTTGAGTGCCGTACCCTTAATCTCCTCGACCTTCTGCCTGATGACATCCGCTGCGAGGCTGGACCTGCGGTTGAAGTTCTCCTTGTAGCGGACCTCTCCCGTCTTGGCGTTGATGTGCGCCACCGACTGACCTTCCCCGTCCTCATGCACATAGGCATCGACTGAGTACTCGTCCGTCTCGGGATCCAGGTAAGTCGCCTGCACGAACTCGTATGGTTCGACCTTCTTGTCGGCTGTTAATGCGAGTCCCTCGACACCACCGTCCTGCCGGGCAATGGTTATGCGGGTCGCGTCATCGTATGTGACTTCCGCATCGCCTTCCCGGATGTCGGTAACTGCCTGGTCCACCAGTAGACTGAGTTCCTCATTGTCAGTGATGTCCTCGCCCTTGGGTACTTTTATGAGTATGGTCTTCTCGAACTTTATCGCAACGTATTCATCATTGGACTCCTCCAGTGTGTACTTGCCCTCCTTGAAGAGCTGCTCCGCCTCGTCATAGGTGTGGGCGCGGACCACCATCTCCTTCTTGTCTGCCTTGGACCAGCCCATAACGTAGCGGTTCAGTTTCTGTGTTTTCTTTTCCATATTTCCTGTGTCTAAAAGTTAGTATAATTCTGTATAATCTTTTGTATAAAAATCCGGGTTCAGATTTCGAGTCCCTGGAGTTTCCTCAGGAACACGCCGATGTCCACTGCGAGTCTTTTCTGCCCTGCCTCGTCTTCCGGGAACTTGTATGCGTCCCTGTCGATGGCGAAGTACATACTGCCCAGCGAGTTCCCGTTGCTCCCCCGGTTGTTGAAGTAGGTCCACTCGTAGAACAGGGACACCTCCACTATGTCGAATCCCTGCTGGGTCTTGAACCAGGGATGGTCCTCGCTCACAATCTCGACCCTGCCTATCGTACATCTCAGTTTGAGGTCCTTGAACATCATAGGTGTCTGCCTGATGGGTCCGGTCTTGTAGCATTCCCACGAGAAACTCCTTGTGAGGTGCTGCAACGGCTCGTATATCCCCAGTCTGCCTATGGTCTCCTGGACCGCAGCCAGTATCAACGCAAGGAAGTCCTTGCGAATCTCAACGTCCAAATGTTTGAGCTCCGGTTCCTTCATATCAAAACATATTATCCTGTACGTACTTGATGATTTCGTCCTCGGATGACTCCAGGATCTCGATAGGGCAATAACAGAAGATGTTATTGTCATTGTCAATGGCATCGGTAATGTCCGAGTCATAGTCGTCACGCATGGCATCCCACAGTTTCTCGTCTGCGACTACCAGCTCGTGTCCTTCGGTCCAGTACTCCCACTTGGGGTCGACCTTCTTTGCAGGGAGTGCCACTGCCTGGTACTCTGTCCCGCCGTAAGTGATTGTTTCTTTTCTCATCGTTTCTTTGTTGTTGGTATGACAAATATAATGCATCTTTTCGGAACTCCGTCATAACGGATGTTAATCTTCTGTTAAAGAATGTTAGCGGACCTCTATGCCCGGCGTTCCTTGGATGGTTGTACAAATGGTTGTACAAATATAACCATATACCCTGGACCCCGCAACACAACAGATGTTAATTCGGTGTTAAAGAATGTGAAGCCCACGCACCCAGACAGGCGAGAGGAAGGAGATGGTGAAGAACCTGGCGATGCTCTCCGGAGTGACATTTCCGTGTGACACGGAAAGTTCCGATGAGCATCCTGAGTCTGAATCAGGATTGGGACCGTTTGTTCAGGATGGTCTCCGTGTGACACGGAAATCTGCCGCAGGGGTACCCCTCGTTCTTGCGCAGCTGACTTCCCGTGGTGACAAAAAAGACGCACCCCTTTCGGAGTGCGCCCAAAGAAACTTAGTAAAGAAGCAATCGTTTACACGATGTCGTATGTGTCCAGGAGGTCCTCGATATCCATCTCCTCCATCTCCTCCAGTTGGGAAATGGATACCTGAGGCAGAGTTCCCCTCAGCAGCCAGGTTCCTTTCTCGGTATCATCGGGGAACCATTTGAAAACTTCGCATCCCCAGGCATCATCCTGTTCGAAGAATTCCCTGAATCCGAATCCTGCCTTTGCCAATTCGATGAAGTCATCCTTAGCCGGTTCCTTGGTCGGCAGGCACAGTCCGATAGTCTGGCTGTCGAACTCGAATATCTGTGAGTTCACGCAGAAGCCGGAGTAGTCGGGAGCGAACCATTGGCACTCCGTCTTGCTTTCCAACTTGAGGAGCGTGGGCTGTCCGGTCTCCATACCTGTAGAGGTCGATTTCCCCTCAGCATCTATCTTGGTCAGGCTGACAGGGAGTTCCAATATCTCCTTGATAAGGTCGGTATATCCCTTATCAGTCTTCATCAAGCGTTCCATAGCGGTCCGCATAATCTCCTCCGCCTTCTCCGGGGTGGGGGCTACATTGACGTGGGTGAATGAATTGAAGTCATCCCCCGTTACAAGGTCAATCACTACATAGAATTTCTTTTCCATATCTCTCTTTGTTGTTGGTTGGTATCGCAAAGATAATATAAAGGTTTCTTTCCGCAAAACTTTCGGGCAGAAATTTTGCAAAAGTTTCCGACTTTTTTTCTGAAAGGAATTTCCGGTTCGGATCCGGGCGGGTTCCCAGGAAAGTTTACGTGTCACACGGAACTCCAGCCTTCCTGGATCTGGTCATCTCGTTGATGAACATCATCTGGGTACAAAAAAGAACGGAGGCGAAAGACCCGTAGGTCAGTCACCCCCGTCCGGGGTAAGGTCCGGTAATGTTATGTCAGTCGTTCATTATGATAGGAACCCACTCCAATGCGTAGTCATAGCAGTCATCGTGTCTGGCGGTCCACTCCTGTTCGAGTTCCTCGCACAAATCGAGCAGGTCATCGTTGTCCTCGAACTCCTCGGCTATGGAGATGTCGGGTCTCTCGATATATTCCTTGATTGCAGCCATCAGGTCATCGCTTGTAGGCTCTTTGCCGAACACCTTGATTACGCGCTTGCAGCAGTCCGCATCAATCACCGTAAGCACAACCACATCATTGCTGTGGTCCGCGGGTTCGGGATTGTCGGAGTCCTCATCGCCGTTGGCTATGCGGTCGAGTTCCTCCTTGGTGTCGAACCTCTCTCCATCGTAGTACATATCCGGGTAGGATGGTGAGGAGAAGTCGCAGGTGAACTTGTTCCTGTCAAGCTGCGGGTACAGATCCTGGATCTCCCTGAACACGACATTGAGCAGTTCCTTTGCTGGAGCCCACTTGTCGCCGGTACTCAGAGTCTTCAACGCATCGATTACATCGTTGTCCCCGAAGTCGATATCGAACTCATCACAGAGTCTGTCTATGACACCTCCGTCTATACCTATACAGGTGCATACGAAATCTACGGTATTCATGGTCTGAACATATTTTGAATGTACTTCTTCGCTTTTCGAATCTCTGAACGGAGCTCAGCCTCGGACACCTCGGTCTGTATCACCTCTGCAATCTTGCCGTTGCGGAGTATGAGAACATCGTAATATCCTTCCGCTATCAGCCTGCCCTCGGGGTCCGGCTCAATCGGGCGTACCTCGACCTGGCACTTGTGGAACTCCCTGAACTGTTCGTTCACATATTCCAGGTACACCTTCCAGTCGGAGAGGTCTCGGTTCATATCGACTTCCTCTACCGAATAGATGTCGCCGTCATAGTGTGCGTACTCGTCCCTGATGATGTCATCGAGCAGTGCCTTCATATCGTCCTCGCGCTTGGGGTACTCCTCGTCAAATATAGAGTTGTACTTGCGCAGGGCATCTTCGAGAATCTCCCTCTCGGGATGTTCCCCGGTGTAGGCGAGTAGGAGGGTCACGTAATTGGGGTCATCATGCCTTACCTTCAGAATCTTAATCTTCTTTTCCATCGTTTCTTTGTTGTTGGTTTCTGGTACAAATATAGGGAAAGTTTCTGAAAAATAATATGTAAAAAAGTTAAAGAATGTTTTCAGGAAAAAATCCGGTACACAGGACGATGCAGCAGTCGGTGATGCTGTCTGGCGAGGGTTCCGTGTCACACGGGAATCTCCCTGGAAGCCACCCTGTTCCGGACCCCCGTCTCCTGTGGGCAAAAAGAAAGGGCAGCCATCGCTGACTGCCCTAACCGTATCACCGGTACTCTTACTTGCCCTCCCAGAACCTGGTCTGGAGTTCCTTCTCCCGGTCTCTTATCCAACCCTTGGATGTGTTGCTCTCCGTAAGGTCGTCTACGAATGAGAACACCTTCTCCTCGAAGTGAGGGAATTCGTTAAGGAACTTGGTAATGTTCCTTGACACCAGGTCCAGGTCATCGTTGTTTGCAGTGAAGAACTTGCTGTTCCTGATGAACTTCCCGTTGGTGTCCCAGAAGTAATCATCGCTCTGGTTGCTGTTGCCGGTATGGAATCCTATCGCACCCACGAAACATTTTCCGTTCTGGATGAACCTCTTGATACCCACCCTGTTCTTTCCGGCATCGAGAGTATCTTTCACATAACCCTTGTCGTCAAGGGTGTCGAGGTCGAAGCCGTGGTCCGAGAGTTCATCGCACACCTTGGCTATACGTTGCATCCTCGGAGCAAGGCACGCTGCCTTGTCCATCAGTTTGTTGATAGCGGACATCCTTTTGTGTTCGTCCTTCTCGCGGGCTTTGTCGCGGGCATCAGCAGTATGCTGAATCTTCATCAGCATATCGTTCAGTACATTCTCGTTGAGTTCCATATCTCTTAGTTGTTTGGTTTCTTGGTCCAAAGGTACACCTTCTTGGTCACATACGCAATAGGCAGGCAGTTAAAGTATGTTAATGCCGGGGTAGGGTAGGGCAAGCCCACCCCCGACCGACAGGGAGATGGGGGAGTTGAGCAGAGGTACCCCCTTGCCGGAGGCAGGATTTCCATGTCACACGGAGACCCTGCTGTTGCATGAAGACCTTCGACAGTGTGACGCGAACCTTCCGTCCGGATGATTTCCGTGTGACATGGAAATCCGCCGCCGGGGTACCTGCTCGTTCTTGGCTGACGACTGCTCGTGGTGACGCAAAAATGCCCGACCCGTTCCCGAGTCAGGCATTCCGCACAACGTAATAAAGTATGTTACAAAGAACCCACTGTCAAATCATAAGAGTTCGAGTATCCCGCCCACGTAGAGAGTGAACCCTGGTTGGGCGTTCTTGGTTATCAGCATAGAGATGAACGCGGAGAAGTCATCAATGTCCCCGTATCCAGCCTTGTCGAGGTAGAACATATCGGAAACATCCTTGTGGGTTCGCGCACACATCCTCTCCAATGCCCAGATGGTCTTCTGTCCATGTTTAAGGATGTCCTCCTTGGTTATGGCATCGGTCGCCTTCCCGAGTTCCTTGCCCCATTCGTTCACGAAGTCCTCAATTCCGCCCTGGTAGACCAGCTTCCTGCCTTCCCTCTTGAACAGGGGATGAAGTGTCGTGTCCAGTTTCGCCAGAGCATCCTGCTCCTCCTGCTCGTCAAGTTCACATACCCTGTCTAAGGTCTCTCCTTCGATGGTGCTTACGCTCATCGTCTCGTCTTCCCCGTACTGGTTCTCACCGAGTGCCGGGTACACCGTAATCTGATAAACAATATATCTCATATCTCTTAGTTGTTTGTTGGTATTGCAAATGTATGCATTCTCCGGGAAAGCGCCAAACAATTCCGGGACTTTTTTCAAAAAACTTTCAGAGATTTTTCTCCCAGTTTTTCTTCCAGCTTGGATCAGAGCTTGCCTCAGCTTGCAGGTTTCCGTGTCACACGGAGCGCGTACAGTGTGACCAGCCCGTTTGGACGCTGGGGTCATTCGATCGAAGGGTCACTTTCCCCTGTCACACGGAAAAGTTCCATCCTGGATCCTCCGGATGCCCGTCTCCCATCTCGTGTGGCAAAACAAAAATCCCCCGTTTCACAACGAGGGATTTCCAAATTCAACTAATCCAAAACTATAATATAAATGAGATGTTGTTATTCTATGCTTTTCTTGTATTCCTGGAACACCTGAGTGGGTGTGTAGGTCGGGTTCTTCAATATGCAATCCCTGCTGAACAGGATTATGTCCGCCTTCTTGTAAACGAGTCCGTGGACACTGGCTGTCTCCTCGAGTGCGAGTTTGAGTACATCGATTATAACATCGTTGATGTCGCGGAACGGCTCGGCTACCTCCACTACCTCTGCCTTCTGTTCGGGCGTGGGCTTGGACTCCTGTTCATCGGAGTACCTGTACTTGGCGCGGGTGTACGGTGAATAGACCTTCCCTGCCTCGACCGCATCGCACTCGACTGCAAACATCCCTTGCCCGGGTTCGTAGTAGAGTTCCAGGTTGAACTCCATCGTCTTCACCATCTTCTCCGCTTCCTCCCGGGTGGAGATACCTTCATTGAGCAACTCCTGTACCTTGTTCTCGTAGGCAACGGGGAACTGCTCCTTTGTCAGCGTGAAACTTTCCAGCCTCTCCGCCTTCTCAGTGAAAGTGTATGCCTTGTCCATATCAGTCTGCTATGATGTATTCCTCGATTTCTTTAAGGGCGTTCAGCCTTTTCATCCAACTCTGCCCGTAATTGTATGTTACCGCATCCGCAATCAACTTGTGGTGGTAGTCTGTGAGTAGCCAGCCGAAAGGTTCGATGCTCCCGGACTTGTCGTAGGTATGGAACATATAGAGTATCACATATTCTTTGCGCTCCTTGTCCATAATCTTCTCCATAATCTTCTTGGGGATGCGATCCTTGTGTCTGCCAAACCATCCGAGGTTAGCCTTCAGTAGGTGTCCCTCCTCGAAGGTGCTGTTATTACACTTGGTCTCTGTCCAGGGTGTGATGTAAGTGCTGTACTGCGTGTTGCAGATGGCACACCCCCTGGTAATGCAGTTGGTCTGCTTGTCGAAAAGTTTGTACCCTGTGTGTACAATCTGTTTCGTACCCTTGGAGTTGTACTCGGCTTTCTTCATAATATCTCTCTTTATTAGTTGTCGGTATTGCAAAGATAATATATAGGTTTCTTTCCGCAAAATTTTTGGCAGAAAAAATCAAGGAAATTTTGCAGAAATTTCAAAGGTCGGTTCCCACCCCAGAGTCTGGTGGGGCATCCGGATGATGTCCGGAGTGACATTTCCGTGTGACACGCAAATCCTCCATCCTGGATCCAGCTGGTGATACTTGCGACTTGGTGTGTAGCGTGGGCAAAATGAAAGGAGCGGATGTTCGGAACACCCGCCCCTCTCGGCAACTTAACTAATATTACAAGGGCAACAAGTCAATAGAAGTATATGTTGAGATGCCAGCCTATGATGTCATCGACCGTCAGCACTCTCGTCTTGCCATAATCCTTCCACAGCGGGAGTACTGACATGGTACGTACTGATTTGGGATACCTCTCATAGATGCGCTCCCTTACATCGTAAAGTACTTTCTTTATACTGCCGGGGTCATCACCCTTAACCAGGTATGTAACGCAACGCTCAGGTACGTCAACACAGAACTCATCACCGTACTTCTCCTTCCAGTTCTTACGTATGAAGTCCATAACGGCACACATACTCTTGGGGGTGCGCTTAGGCTTTGCAGGTTCGGGCGCGGGCTGGACCTCCGGCTCGTCATCAATCACTCTCATATAAGATGAACTGGGGTAGAATATCTCCTCAGTGTTCCAGTTGGCGGAGAGTTCCTCGATGCTGTCGAACACATCGTGGAGGTCATTCTCCTCGTCTTTCTCGCACAGGGCTATCAGTTCCTTGTTGCTGATGTCCTGGAACGCCTTGCCTGTCTCGTCAATCAGGTCGTGGTGTACAATGTAAATCTTCATATCTCTTTATCAGTTGTTGGTATGACAAAGATAAGCAAAACCGCTGATATGTATACCATCATCTATGTTAATTGATGTTAATATAACCGGGCGACTTCCACCGGGCAGGAGAGTGTCCAAGCAGCTGGGCAGATCCGGGATGGAGGATTTCCTTGTCACACGGAAGCATACGGTTCGCTATCGAGTCCAATCACCTGCTGACGGCAGTCTCTCGATTCGGGTTTCCGTGTCACACGGAAATCTCGCTGTGGCTGACCCAGCTGGTCAGCATGATGACGAGTCCTGGTGGCACAAAAAATGAAAACGCCCACCCCGAAGGGCAGGCGTTCCCGTATCCAACATTCAACTAAATGACACTGAGCCGTCAGTGGGGGAGGTAGAACATACCTCTCGTATCCTGCAAGCCCACTCTCCTGTCCTCGACAAGGTCTTCCGGCTTAATCTTATCCTTCATAACCTCGAATGCGATACTCCAGTCGCAATCCGGGTCCTCGGTGAAGGTAGGTCTACTGCCGTCAGACCTGAAAACGAAGTTCTCCTTGAAGAAGCAGGCGAGGCAGAGCAGTACGACACACACTGCGTAGTCGTATCCCTTACGGGCGGTCTTAGTGAACATGTATGTCGCCTCTTTGCTGTTGAGGTAAAACGACTCATGGTTATCGCCGGTATCCTCGTTTCCGTTGAAGGCGATAAAACTTTCCTTAGGTGTATCCACCCACTCAGGTTCACCCTTTCCGTTCCAGCTCCTCAACCTCAGTTCCGCATCAGTGCGCTTGCGGTTGTAGTCGGGGTCCTCGGCTGACTTCTTGAGAATGAGATTCTTAGCCATCTCGATTCTCTCCTTAGCCAACCTCATAGCCCTGTGGAAAGCCAGGATGCCGTCCTGGGTTTTGTCCGGGGCTTTAATGAATTGATAATGATGTGTAAATCCCATAATAGTTTCTTTAAAAAGTTTCTGATTATTTCTTGAAAATAAAACTGTAGATATTCTCCACGTCTGTAAAACAGAGGTCACCCATAATGATTTCCTCATTATCGGCAAGGACTCCGAATGCGCCGGTTCCCGTCCAGCCCACTCTCTTCACGAGCAGGTCCTTGCTGTCCCCGGTCTCAGGGTCGGTCTTGGTCACCCGAATGTCAGCCCCCGCCATGTTGATGTCGCTTTTGGATTCCCTGACTTTGGATATCATCTGACATACCATAGCGGACCTCTTGAACTTGCAGTGGCAGAGTTCCGAGATGAGGTTATAAACATCGTAGAGTTCGCCGGATGATATCCTGTCGGTGTCGTACTTCTCAGAGTCCTCTGTCATCAGGTAGATCTTCTTCTTTGCGAGGAATATACCCTCGACACCGGAGCAAAGGCTTGATGCGTATTCAGGGTGGTTGCCACCATCGTAGGATACGCAGATAGCATCAAGTCCGTATTCGTCAAGGATGTGGGACAAATCGATGCGCTTCATTTGGGGTGCGATGGTCCTTACCATCTTTTTGATTCCATCCTCCAGTTGTGAACGGAGGTCATGCACGAGGTCCAGATGTTTCTTCCACATCTCCTCGATTGACTGGTCCTGTGATTCCAGTTGTCCAGTGCAGATGATTTTGTTTTGTTTTGCCATTGTGTTTATTAAGTTAGTTGCGTAACAAAGGTAAGGGTTCCTTCTGATATATGCAATAGGTCAGAAGGGGTTTAACTCTATTTAACATAGATGCCCACAATCTCGTAATCGCTGGTCCTGGTGCGCAGGTAATGACGTATCTCCTTCTCTGTCCAGGTTTCCTTGTAGTCTTCCTCTGACTGGGGGTGACTGCGGAACTTTGCAGCCAGTTTCCCGTTGCGGTACTTGCGTATGGTATAGGTCCGTTTGTTCCTGTTGAACGCTATCCTGTACGTCTCTCGGCTCATCACGGTAGAGCCACCGTAAATTCTGTAAAACATTTCTCTTTTGTTGTTGGTTCCAGGTACAAATATAATAATAAAAATAATACGCGCAATTCTTTTAACATTATTTTGGAAAAACCGCACCGCCCAATACAGGAGGCGGAAGGAGATGCTCCTGCCGGTCGGGGGATGTCATATCCTTGTCACACGGAAACCCACTCCCGGATCCCGGATCAGCTGTGGATCTGATCCCGGATCTGATCCCCTCGAACTCTCCGTGTCACACGCGAATCCCTCATCACTGGATACAGCTGGGTACTTGCGAACCTGCCGTTGGAGTTGGGGCAAAAGGAAAGGGACACCTTCACAGGCATCCCTTCCCGACAACGTTTTTATTTTATTATGATGTTGCTATAACATCCAAAGGTCAGAGGGTTTAATCTTGCGGAACATATACGGTTTCGCATCGAATGTATCTTCGTCCTTCATCGGATAACGTATCGTGCGTTCCGTATGTGCAATACCCTTCTTGCTAAGTGCGCGTATCTCGAAGCAATTGGTGCCATCGTGATGTGAGGTATTGACGTGAAGCGCACCGTCAGTGAGGTCAAGATAAACTTTATAGTAAGCCATATCAGTACCGAAGCACTTCTGGATAGCCTCCCAGAGGTTGGTCTTGTAACAGGCGGCTATCTCGCGCCTGCCATACCACAATCCCAGTGAACCGGTTATCACCACAGGACCCTTGCTGAGCTCGCAGCTGGTCATCTCATCCTCGAAGTATTCATAGTCTCCTTCCCTTATGAACTCCTCGATGTTGTTCCATCCTTCACTGCCTTTCTCAGGAACTTCCATATTGTTGGCTTCGCAGTGTTCCTCGACTTCAATGTCCTCAATGTCGCGCAGTGAGTCAAACCAAACTATCTTGGTCTCTTTCTGTCCCTCAGGGGTAGTTACGTTCTTTGCCATAATCTCTTTATTTAGTTGTTGGTATTGCAAAGATAATGTTTCCTGGAATTTCTGCAAAGAAAATCCCCGGAAAGTTTCCTTAAAAAATCTTAAACGGAATCCAGCCCACCCAAAGGCGAGAGATGCCAATCAGGATTTACCCGGGGGTATCCGTGTCACACGGAGAGGGTACTGGGGGACCGGCGTGAGTGACAGTGTGACCGCCATCGGAAGGAGCGAGTTTGTCTGTGTCACACGCAAATCAGCCTGTCTGGGATATCCGGATGATGTCCCATCAGCGTTGGGCAGCGGACAAAAAAGAAGGGTGGCAAATCTGCCACCCCTCGTCTTGGGTCATCGCGTGGGCTACTCATCCTCAACATACAGGAGTATATGTGTTTCGGAGTACGCATCCTTTATGCTGTCGGTTATCTCCGCCTCCGGGTATGTGGGGCAGGACTCTCCGTAGTATGCCTCGCTGTGTCTGGCGCAATCAAGCCTTTGGCTGTCGCTCATCCCTTGAAGTACCTCCTCGTCAAAGCAGTCAAGGGGGAAGAATATACCTAACCTTGCCATAGCATCATACCTCCGTGCATTCGTTCCAATCGCCTGTGATGTCGGCATTACCGTTATCAACATCCTCAACCGTCTCGAGTTCCACGAATTCGGGATGCAGTGCCTCAATGGGGGTTCCCACAAAGGTGCGTTTGCAGTCAGCCAACGTGTCGGCTGTGATGTATGCCTCCATACGGAAGGTTACTCTCACCCTGCGCTGTTTGCGGGTCTGGGCGTGGGCTTCAAACTCTGTGTCGTGTTTCCAGTCGCCGCTGTCAAGGCTCTCGTTTACCTGTATGCCATTGGCTATATCAACCGCTTCGTCAGCAGACTCGGCTTCAACTGTGAAGGTCTTGGTACACTTCACCGTTACATCTACATTGAACTTCTCCATACTTTATGTTACTTTATGTTACTTTATGTTATTTGTTGTTGGTACATCAAAGGTACGTTTTATATCCCATAACACCAAACAATTATCGGACTTTTTTCATAAAATTTTATTCAGGAAAGGGCAGTTCAGGAGATGTCGGTCTTATCTGGATACCGTCTGTTCCGTGTCACACGCAAACCAGCCGTCCCTGGATCCGGGATCTTGCCACGAACCTCTGGTGGGCAGAGCTGTCCAACGACTTGGTCAGGCATGGAAGCCCGTCTTTCCCGTGTCACACGCAAATCCCGCTGTGGCTGCCCAGCTTGGTCAGCATGATGACAAATCTTGGAAAAAGAAAGGGCGGTCTACCTGACCGCCCCTTCCGAGTTGAACCTATAAACTAACGCACCTGACGTACGTTCCACACATTCCAGCCACTCCAAACCGGAGAACCCCTCACAATACGTTTGGCATCATCATCGTCTGCCGCATCGACAGTTACCTTCCTGCGTTCGGTAGGGAGTACCGCATTGTACATCTCGACCTCGAACGCAATGACCTCCCTTATCGATTCCACACCATTGACGCACCAGCCCGTTCGGTTGCTGATTTCATCAACCACGTTATCTTCACTCTCGCACGCCATCATCATAGTTGTGGGTGGCTTGTTTACGACCTTATCACCACCGAAGTCGTAATCGATTCCCGTTACTTCGAACTTTTTCATATCATTTGCGTATAAAGTATTCTATCGCGGAATGCACGAGGATGTAATGGGTCTTCGTCTGACGGCATTGCTCATCGTACGGGTTGGGAAATTCCAGGGAAAGGCTGCGGAAAAGTTCTGGGATTTCTTTCTTAATCTTTTTGCAAAGATTTTTGTAGGAACATTTTCGCGCCCCTTTCATAAGACTATTCCATTTCTGGATAGACACCTCCGTGCAGTTGGTCTCGTAGTACATACCTTGATTATTTGCCGTACACTTTCTTGTACGCGGTTTCATACCTTGCCATATCCTGCAGGGGGATATAGGCATTACCTGCTTGGCATTCCTTGTATCTTTCTGCCATAGCAACATCTGTCATTGTCGGTAGTTCCATATCTCTGTTTGTTTGTGATGTAAAGTTAAGGGTTTCCTTTCATATATGCAATAGCAATTTCCTTAAAATAAGTTAATTGTTTTCCACAGGAAATTTCAGCCCACCCCACCACAGAGTCTCCAAGGATCTGGGCAGTCGGGATACCGTGTTTTCCGTGTCACATGGGATAATACCGGCGGACCAAGCACAAGATGCTGCATCATTACGGTTGATGTAAAAAGAAAGGGCAACCTTTTGGTCGCCCTTCCGAACCCGAACCTGGGTTTCACTGCTTGAGGATCTCTTTCTTTATGTAGAGTTCCACCGCAACTGGAGGATCTGCCGTATGGTTTTCATTGGCAAGACAGATGAGTCTGTTGATTTCCTTACAAGCCTCCCTGTCGTGATACTCGGTTGTATCATCCTCGGTTTCAGCCGCGTTGTCCTTGATTCTCATAAAGTTGGTCCTTGCTGCCTGTGATGTCCTCCCAGTGGTTCTTAATCCTTACGAGTGTGTTGTACAGGTTGTCGGATGCCTCCTTCTCAGAGATGCCCCAGTCATCAGGCTTCTTATACTGATGCATGACGAGTGTCATCTGGTCGTATATCTCCTCTTTCTCATCTCCCAGATGCAAATCAATGGCATACTCGCTGAGCTCGTCCTCCCTCTCTTTGAGGAAGTCGCATATCCAAGCGATGATTTCAATGTCCAAGTCCGCGTCAGTCCACACCGCATTCTCGGAAGACGAACTGCCCTCAAAGGTAATGGTGTCCTCACCTACTATAATCCTGTCAAGGGTGAATGTCAGGTTGCCGTCATTGGGGTTCTCCTGCAATATGGGCGAACACCCCTCGTCTATACAAGCCATCTCCACCTCTTTCAAGTGGTACTTACCCAACAGGTCACGAAGGTCGGCTACCGCCATAAGGCGTGCCACTCTTACAATCTCTCTGCTTTCCATACGTTAAGTTTCTTTGCGTTTGTTTGTTTATAGGTTTATCTAACTCTTTACAAATGTAACATTTATATTTTATTCCTGCAAGAAAAACGCAAAAATTTTTGCGGGAATTTATGAAAAAATTTTCGGATACAGAGCAGCCGGTGAGGGGAGGCAACCTATCCGTGTCACACGGGAACCCTCCCTTCGCATGACCGGTCACGCAGCTTCTGTCGCGCAGCTGCTACCCGACCATACGCTACCGTCCGAAACCGAGCATTCGTATCTCCTGTCCACACGAGTTGGAGAGATGATGTTCCTGTTCCACCAGGGGGCGTTCCGTGTCACACGCAAATTTACTGGACGGGAAGCAGCTCCTGATGATGTTATTCATCTCGGCGACAGAGTCTGGTACCCGAATCCTCCTGCTCGCCAGATCCCTCTTTCTGTGTCACACGCAAATCCACGCTCCGCCGACCAGCAGCTGGAACACGGGTTCCAACTGAACTTCTACACAAAAAAATCAGCACCCGCCCTGTCAAAAGCGAGTGCTGATTTCCCGTAGGAATTTCTGGGTTTAATATGTGAAACCTTTTATGATTTTGCACGCAGAATATGCCGCGATTTCTTTTTGGACTAATTCTCTGGGTTTTTCGCAACCGAATTTCTCCTTTATGAAGTCCAACATCTTCTGTCTGTCATTGAAGTATGCCATATTCTCATCCTCGTTTTTCTTGGAGGAATACAGACCCCAGTCTATCAGATACCTTTCAGGAAAGTACAGACCTTTCTTGTCGTTGCTTACCCACCAGCCGTCATCGGGGCATTCCGCAGAGAAATAGATGTTCACGTCAAACTTTTGGGATATTCTGGACATAAAGCAACTCATAGTCCACTTATCCTCGCTGTGAAGTTTCAGGCAGTGCTTCTTTCCATCGGCAGAGGGGGCTATTTCGCCCTCCTCGTTTATGAAACCTGCGCTCGTGGGGTCTTGTTCCGAACATTCAATTCCCAATGTATTGAGAATCGTACCTATCCACCCCGGATGTTCCTTGACCGCATCGTTAATTCTCGTGAGGGTCGCCAGTTCGCCCTCAATTACAATGTGAGTTATACATAAGTTAGCCATAGTCATCAAATTATTGGTTGTCTGTTTCTTCTTCCACTATTTCCAGTTCCTCTGGGTACACCTCGGCTTCCGAACACTCGTCCGCTATCCTGACCATTTCTGGTTCGGGGTCTTCATATACGGTGTATATCCTATTGAGGTCGCGGGCTGACTCCTCTGGGTCGTACCAGCGTACCTTCTGTCCTTTGTGGAGGGGCTTCTTGTTCCTGTCAAGTACATGACGGGGAATATCGAGGTGGTCTGCAGCCGCTTCCAATGACAGCCAGTACATCTGTTCGAGGTAGTCATTCTCCATACAGGATGCAAGCCGTTTCATCACATCATCGGTTACGTTGGATGTGTCAAATCCCTTGCCTTCCAAATCAGCACGACAGACGCGGGTAATGGGGAAATACCCGTTGCTCTCGCAGACCGCATCCTTCCTGCCTTCAAGTTCCCAATAGGAGTTGTCCCAGCCGTCCGCATCCATAAGTACCTGTGCTACGACCTTGACATCATCTTCGGTGTCAAGTTCATAGACCTTGTAATCTCCGAACAGGGTTCCGTCCTTGATTTTCCCGATGACTTCCTCTATGCTCAAATCGTAATCCGTCATCTCCCTGCACGGTTCCTTTCCGTATATAACGGTAAGTTTAAAAGGTTTTTCCATATCTCTCTTTCTTTTGTTGTTGGTACTACAAATGTACATCTTTCCCATAATATGTGCAATAGTTTTCTGGAAAAAGTTTCGTTAAAATTTCTAAAATAGTTCCGAGTCCGACAGCAGGCAGGATGTTCAGGAAGTCCTTCTCAGCCCTGCGGCAGCGGGTTCCCCGTGTCACACGCAAAAGTACCATCGCTGGTCAAGCTGCTCAACAGGATGAGCATCTCTCGCGTCAGCAGAAGTTGAGGTTCATCAACGATGATGATGCCTCACCAGGATACCGTCTGTTCCGTGTCACACGCAAACCAGCCGTCCCTGGATCCAGCTGCTGTGTTGGACAACACCTACGGTCGGGTAAAAAATAAAGGGCAACCTTTCGGTTACCCCCTCTCGTTCTCGGCCTGATGTTACTTGACCTTGACCTTGTTGTCTGCGGTACACAACTGCTTGGTGGCATACACCCTTATCTCCTTGACGCAGGGTTCGGTGTGGAAACCCTTGTCATCCAGCCAATACCTGAAATGGCACGCATCCTCTTGGCAGAGTATGGCACGACCGGCCGACTTGTTCCATTTGTACACGGTTACGTTCTCATATACGGCACCCGACTTCGCTCTCGCATCGGTCTTGGGTTGCATACGGCCGTACTTGCTCTTGTTCATTATGTCGCAAAGGTTCTTGCTCACAATCTGAATGGGGTTGGTGTCCGCAAGCGCATCCTTCTTGGTCTTGAATATGGGCGGTACGCAAGGCAGTATCATTTCCTTGCCCTCTTCCGTTATGAATGTGTGGTATGTGATACCGTTGCTTGTGTTCTTGCGCGAGCCAACGTATGTCAGTTGCAGGATGTCCCTGCTCTTTCCGTTCTGGGGAACTGCCGTAAAGCATTTCCTCCCCACTTTCAAGTCAAAATAGTACAATCCTTCTGTAAGCATATCCTTTAAATTTTATAGGTTAATTTCTTATGTGTTCCAAAGATAACATTTATCATATTATTATGCAATACTTTACCCAAAAATTTTCTGTTAATTTTTCCTAACGCGGGTAGCCGAAAGGCATCTCACGAGATGCTCCTGCTTCCGTCCGGGGGCATTTCCGTGTCACACGCAGCAAACGACGAGGAAGGAGATGATGATGTCCATCAAGCAACTCGGCGGAGGATGATGATGCCTTTCTGGGATACCTCCATTTCCGTGTCACACGCATATCTGCCTGCTGTAGCCAGACGACTCAGGACTCGTGTGGGCTGCTCGGTGGCAAACAAAAAGGGACACCTTCGCAGGCATCCCCTCTCAATAACAAATACTATGAATTATAACTTTACGAAATGTACATCCAAGTCATCGCCCCTGTCGGAGTGGTAACAGGGGTGCATATCGTACTCCCTTTCGGTACACGCGGTGTCCCCCTCCTGACTGAACGCGCACAAATCGCATCCGCATCCGCTGAAAGTCCCGTCATCAGCCACGCACTTTACGGCACCGTGATAGGGGTCTGTGAACACATCACCTGGTTTGTATATCATACCTCAAATCATTTAAGGGTACGCACGAATGCGTTAATCTCGTTCTTGCTCTCTATATGCGTGCAAAGGTCGGTGCGGTGTATGAACTCTCTACCCTGCTTGCGCTCCAATACGGTAACGTACATACCGTCATCGACAAACAACGCCTCCAATATCTCCAAGGGGTTGTGCAACTCAAACTCTCGGTTGTTCCAACGCATCTCGTTCATTTGTTTGGTACGCGCCACCTCGCACACGAAGTCCCCGTGCTGGAAGTAGAACATCGGGTAACAGAATATGGGGTTAGGCATATTGTTGAATACCCTGTCAAAGATTGCCTTGATTCTCTTCTGTTTCATATCCGTATAGTTTTAGGTTCATTGTATCGTACATCGTTTATATGTTGCACCTGTCCGCATAATGGTGCAGCCATTTTCTGCTCAAAGGTGTCTGGTTCTGCAAAATGCGGGTCGCTTCGTCTATGAACATCAGTCCGTTCATAACATAATTGTAAACGGGACTCTTCTCGTCAAGTTCCTTGTTGCAGATGTCGTTGAGCGCATCCTTCACTTTCACCAAATCTGCTGTCAGTTCTTCCTTCTTTCCTTCCATATCTTTTTATGTTTTTGTTTAACGCTGTGTAAAGGTAACACTTTCCATTATATTATACAAGGAATTTTCAAGAAACTTTCCTTAAAAAATCTTAAAGGAATTTCCGAGAAAACTACCGCAGGAACTGCCCCACCCAAGAGTCTGAACTGGTCAGAAAGTGTTCCGTGTCACACGGAGGCCCGAATCCCGGATCCGGAGCTAAGCTGGGAGAGATCCGGGATCTGATCCCAGTGGACTTTCTGTGTCACACGCAAATCCGAATCAAGGACACAGCTGCTCTTTCTTGCCCAGAAGTCTTCATGTTACCCGGGGGCATCCGTGTCACACGGAAGGGGCCTGACTGGAACCGGCCGCAGGTCGTTGGACACCACCTACGGTGGGGAACAAAAAAATCTTCCGAACATTACATTCGGAAGATTCTTCTTAACTCAAACCTTCGGGTCAGCAGATTTGAGGTAGGTTAAGCCGTAAGCATATACTTTCGGTCGCATCGTCAGCAACCGCCTTTATCCTCTCCAAAGATGCCTTGCCCTTATATGCCTTCTTCAACTCCCTCAACATTACGTTACGGACACCCTTGCTATCCTTGCATTCCTTGATTTCGGAGTCGGCCACGCAACTGTCTATGAACCTCTCCCAATTGTCTTTCTTGTCTGCCATAGTCTTGTAATTTATCGGTTATCGTCATTTATGATGTTATTGTTTAACATAAGGTCATAGAGTTCCCTCCACTCCATTTCCTTTATCTCACCTTCGGTAGTCCAGTCAATCTGCCCTATTTCCTCCCAGCCGCTGCCAGCCTTTGAAAATACCTTGACACCAAACTGCCCGTTGTTGCAGAACTCCTTGAATCCGTAGCAGTCCTGACGTGTGAACGACACGACATTATCCGCGTCATCCTTAACGTCATCGTTGGATGCACCGCATTCGGACTTGCCTTGCAGCACTCCCTTCTCAAACATAAAGTTAGCCAAGTCCCTGTTGTCCCCTTTCGGGTGTTCCTTGAAGAACTCGCTGAAAAGTTCCTCAACCTTGTACCTGTATTCGTAAGTAGCCATATCAATAGTAGTTTTGTTGTTGGTCTTACAAATGTAATACTTATGAAATTATCCTGCAATAATTTATGGAAAATTTTTCCTTAAAATTTCTTAAAAATTTTCCAGAAATTTTCCACAGCAGAAACCCAGAGGAGAGATGACCGCCTGCCCTCCGACAGCACCTGTTCCGTGTCACACGCAAACCACACAGAAAGGTACCCCTCCTCATCTCCTTGAAGTCCCTGTATTGCCCTCTCTCTGTCGCCCAAGATTTTAACACTTTGTATCTAAAAGTCGAATTCCAAGACCACATCGAAAAAAATTCCCCGAGGTTTTTTCAAATGCCTACCCAAGATTTGTATCTAAAAGTCGAATCGAGGATTTGCCGACCTCATCTCGTATGCCCACATACTGAACTGCTCAAACACCCCCGTGAAGAACGACCCGACTCACCGGTCACTCATCGCGCTTTCCGCGTCACACAAACACCCCATCCCTGGATCTGCGGCGGTTTTCACCACAGCTGACCTGCTACAGTCATCGCCTTTCCGTGTCACACGAAGCCATCCTGAACGCAGCACGCTTGACGGGCATCATCATCTCCTTCCTCTCCCACACAAAAAAGTGGGGCATCCTCTCGGACACCCCACCCCACAATTACTAACCAAAATTACTATCTCAATCTCCAAACACTTTACATAAGCCGTCTAATATCGTATGACCGCCACGCGCCCATCTCTTCGTCAAAGTAGTTCTGTATGAGCCAGTTCTTGTTGAAAGTTCCCATACCGCCAATCTTGTCGGGTTGCATCTCCGCAGGAACGAGAGCCAGGTTTGTTGTAGCGGTTCTCCTTACCACCTGTCCGTCTTTCTTGCAGAACATAATCTCAGTCCAGCCCTTAGACATAAGCAGTCTTGTCTTTACCACACGATGTGCCATAGTAACCGCACGTCTGCGGGCATTTAACCAACCGAAATCTTTGCTCCTTTGCAAGTCCCACGAAAGCAGCATCACTTTACGCATTCTCTTGTTGTTAGCCATAATCTTAAAATTTAATAGGTTAATACTGAAATCATATCCGCATCCCTCATCCTCACACCTACAAAGATAGGCATAATTCCGATATGTTGTACTCCCGCTTTCCTTAAAGAATGTTAAATCTTTCCGCGCCCACACCAGCCGTAGCCACGCGATGAACCAGCGGACAGGTTCCTCCTCGCGTTCTTCTTGTCACACGGAAATCCTTTCTGGTCACCCTGGCGACAGCAATCCGGCTGGACGTTAATTTCTGGCCTGCCCTGCTTGTCACACGGAAATCCGAATCAAGCTCTCGACGACAGTTCTCGACATCAGGCAGCAGCTGTCGAAGAAATCCCCGTGTCACACGGAAACCCCCAGCCCGAACCGGCAGCATGGCAGCTGGGACATCTCATCAGGGTTCTTCCCAAGTCCGACTTTCCCACCACGAAGTCTCCTGACCAGAAGCGTCATCGCCTGCGGCCTTCTTCCGTGTCACACGAGGAATCGGAAAAGGTACCGTCGTTCTTCACCAGCGGAGTTCCTCTTTGCCGACCCGACATCTCCGTTTCACAAGCAGCCACCAGCTCTCCTCAGCATCCTCTCCAGGATCTCTTCCGTGTCACACGAACATCCCGCCGTCGCCAGCAGGACGACTCTGTGGAAGAACCCTTTCCTGCCCTCTCGCCCGACCGACTTCGACAGCCACCTGATGTTCATCATCTCCTTCCTCCTGCTGTTACTGGGGAATCTCCCTGTCACACGGGAACCTCCCTGGAGGAAGCCACCCGGTCGTCTCCGTAGTCTTGGTCAGCGGAATCGCGCCCTTGCCCACCACACCATCATCATCTCCGTCTCCTGTATCCGAACCCCCACTCTCCCTGTCACACGGAAATGCATCGCTGGGGACCCGCATGCTCATCTCGCCCGAGCGACTCAACCGATACCCCACTTACCCGACTTGCTCACCCACCACGCCATCATCATACCCATCCTTGGCACTGGCGTGCGCAATTTCCGTGTCACACGAACCCCACGCGCCTTCGCCCGTATCCTCATCTCGCTGAGTTCCTCTACCAAATCTCACCTATCCCCAACAAAAAAAAGTTACGGCCAACTTCTCAGTCAGCCGTAACCGTTCTATATGAAAAAAATTTTTATGTGGAAGATTGTATCGTACTCACACTTCATTCAAGCCGAGCCTTTTATCCCTGCTGAACTTTTTGCGAATCCACTCCGCGTATTCGCTCATCCTCTCCCCCGTAGCATAGTAAGGGGTCATTTCGGTAAAACCGCTACCCTTACGCAGGTTTTCAAGATACCTTATTGCCACCGCATCCGCCTTTTTAATCCTGTCATTGAGCCGTTTGTCCCTTTCGCACAGAATCGTGTTCCGTCCCTGCATCAGTTTCTCCGACTGCTGGAAACGTATCACTTTATCTGTTTCGTTCTCCATATTCTCATATATGGTTGTCCTCTCCACGCAAGCGTGCCATATCCTGCCGAATTGCGCCTGAATATCGTTGTATGACTTTTCCATATCTCTTTTTTCTTTTGACACAACTAAGTTACATAAACTTTTCCATACTACCAAATCCTTTAACATCTTTTAAGGAAATATCTCCAATGCGCACCTGATGTCCACGCCTCCTCCGCCCGCCCTCAGCCGGCTGCCCGTCGCGTTCCTCGTGTGACACGGAAGGGACCTGACATGGACCGGCGACCTCTGGCCACTATAGTGTCGTTCCCCTCCTGCTGTCATTCTGCGTCACACGTAACCCTTACCGTCGGTGAAGCCCCTTGGTCATCGCACACTTCCTCCTGCTACTGTGTTAAAGGAAGTTAATCCCCGAATACCTGTTGCACATATGGAAACCTATTGCTATATTTGTATAGAAAACGATAAGGACATATGAGACAGAGATACTACTTGATTCTGTATAAATCTTTCAGACTAATGGTTGGCCGCCGGCCGTGAAGACTGGCGCGAGACGAGAGGTGTTCCGATTGGGGGTATTCCAGAGGGAACACCTCTTTTTTGTGCACATACCCGAGATGACCACTCCTGGTTCGGAAGAACTGTTCCTCAGGTCCCGCGGCCAGGGCTCCGTGTGACACGAAAGGTATGACCTTCGGCGTGAGGTCCGGAGACACTCGTGGGTGGTGGGGTTCAGAAGAAAGGGTTCCAAGGATGTCTATAGTGCCGGTTCTCAGACGGGTGTTCCGTGTGACACGAACAATGCTACTGGGGATACAGGCGGAGGCTGCGTTCCGACAGGGGGTGGGTATGGCAGGTAGGGGTATGGCAGGGGGTACCCAGGACACCTGGTGGGGACAGAGGA